>Ga0209142_1000713_pt1 | contig 21051 bp, 16 predicted proteins | sample SaaInlV_120m_DNA_FD_184678 | JGI IMG/M metagenome (GOLD analysis project Ga0209142, IMG submission 184678) | Marine microbial communities from expanding oxygen minimum zones in the Saanich Inlet - Saanich Inlet SI074_LV_200m_DNA (SPAdes) (version 2) | ecosystem: Environmental > Aquatic > Marine... | reverse complement strand
CCATGATCTCCTTCCATTGCTTTTGTGTCACCTCATATTTACCAATATAAAAATCATCTACGGTTACTGCGTGAGAAGGTTTTTCATTTCTAGAACGTTCATCCCAATTTATATTTCCCATTTCAAATGTCCCGCCTTTAACAAAAACCATTTTTTGAGATAGTGAACTACTCTCAAAAGTATTTATATAGGATGGGATTACAAGATTTTCGCTATTACTTTCTTTAAGATGAACGTTATGTTTTATTTTTCTCCCAATTGTCAATGTTAGTGTATCGTTGTGAGTTACAAAACCATCTTTTGTAACTGTTAATTGGTAAGTTCCAACGGGGATGTCTTTAAATATCTTTTTGCCATTATTATAAAAATATTCTTCAGCATCTCCATTTAGTTCGATTGTTGCATCCAATGGCGTCACAACAATTTGGATAGTCCCTTTTTTAACAATAGAGTATAAATCTAAAATATAATTTTCACCCTTTCTTAGCGAAATAGTTTTGATTAAATTGGGTGCCTTGTTGTGTGTTACTTTTACTGTAACTCGCATTGGTTCTAACTGAATATTTTTCAATTGTGTTATTTCGTTATTATTTAAAAAAACAATAGATCTACTCAGTGTATTTATTGTCAAAGTTGCAAAATTCTTTTGTGAAATAAGTCTTACTTCTTTTAGCTCACCTTTCAATAACTTGATATTAATATTATTTGTTGTATACAATTCTGATTTCGCTTCGATACTGTAATTACCCGGCATTAAATTTTCAAAAGTAAATGGTGTCACTTCATTTTGAAAAATATTATTAAAATAAATTTCTAAACCTTTTTCGGGGACTGAATCAATCACTATTGTTGAAAAGATTGGTTCACTTACCAATTCAATGTTTTTAGTTTCACCTTTCATCAGTTCAACATTTGATATTTTAGTTGTATAACGATCAGACCTTGCTTCAATACTATAATTTCCTGGAATATAATTTTCAAAGGTATGTGGAGTTACTTCCTCTTGAGAAATACCATTTATATAAATTTCTAATCCGTCTTGTGGTGTTGAACTCACTTTTAAAGTTGAAAAAATTTGTACACTAATCAACTCGACTTTTTTATGCTGTCCTTGATCTAATTGAAATTGAATTTCATTTGTTTCATAAGTAGGAGATTTGGCTGATATTTTATAAATTCCAGTTTTCTGTTTGTCAAAAATATGTGATGTTTTTACATTTTGGTCTATATCATTAATTATTACATTCAGATCAGTTTGTGGACTTGATGAAACAGTAATTTTACCAAAATTTGGTTGCAGTGTATAGGTTTTTATTGTTTTTGGAGATTGAATATTAATAGAATCCTCTAAAATAATGTACCAGTCTTTTGTAATCTTTATGGGATATTTTCCAGGAGGGAAATAATCACTGATTGGTGTAAAACCTAATTTTAGATTATCAATATAAACATGTGCTCCTGAAGGAGTTGTCTCAATAGAAATATCTACATCTTCAACTTCTTCAAGTGTATATTCGAAATAGGTATTAGTCAAATCTACTTTGATGGTTTCCTTCAACGATTGATAACCTGATTTCTCAATAATAAGCTTATGGTCACCCTCAACAACAGAAAATTGCCTGCCAGTACTGCTTGGCTCATGATCAATTGTTATACTTGCACCATCTGGTTTTACAATAATGTTAATTGGTATTTCATCATTGATTTTATCTCCTGTGACAATGATTTCCCAGATTTCTTTTGGTTTGAGGTGTATACCATATTCTGAAAGGATTATTTTAAATGGTTCGTATCCTGTTGCATAGACTTCCAATACTCGTTCATCAGGTTGCAGATAGACCATGTCACGTCCTGGTTTATGATCGATATCACCGACAATTCCACTGTAGGAGCTAAATGCCAAACCATCAATAGATGATTTTATCTGGATTGCTGCACAAAATCGGCCGTTCGTATCTCGGCGGCTGACAATTTCATTATTTACCTTTTGGGCGTTACCTACAATTTGCATGATGGGAAGTTGGGCAAATGCCAGTTGAGATAAGGCAATTAGAAAAATAAAATAATATGTCAATCGGGATATAATCATAACAGGATCAATAATTTACAATTATATATTATCATCTTAATATTCATTTATTGCCCAATGTCTCTAATTTCAACTTTTAGAGGTTTATCCAACTTTATACAGATGTAAATTACATCTATGTGTCCGGGATGTATTGGAGGATTACACATTTATTGATTTACCTCTTCAAACGGAATATCCAACTGGATCCGGGAAGACCGTTAATATTTTATCCAAAATATTGATAATGGCAGGAGATTTGAATACCAGATTTAAGTTGATCGGTGATGCCAGTGAAATTCAAACTACCATTGGAATGAAACGGTCATTTGAATTCCCTGTTACTTGTATTGATAAGAAAACGGGGAATCCGATTACAAACTTTCCTCTTAAAGCTTCAATGAATGGTAATCGTTTTACCGAGCAGGGCACTACAAATGCGAAAGGTTTTGCAATATTTACCTTATTTAAAGTAATAGATCGGACTCCGGTACAATATTTCATAATAAATCCTGACATATCGGATTACCAGAATAAATTGAATCTCACATCAGGGAATTCGTATATGATAAAAGTGAATGCACAACCCCCAATTGTTTGCTTGGATATTACAGAGAAAAATTTAGAAAGTAGTTTGGATTCGCCATTTGGAATGCCTACTCTTAAGGAGTTATTTGTTCAAAACTATAGTGCAGAATTTACGAAAAATGAAAGACTTTCAGATTTTCGTGTTATCGGCATATTCGGTACCGAGGCTAAATCATCTTCGAAAAATAAATATGGATTATATCAGGTTTATGCAGATGGAACGGTACAAATCTACGACACGGATTCAAATACAGAAATATATCAAAAAAGTATTAATAATGTGATGGGCGCGGATTTCCAGACGTTGGAAGGCGCAGGTAGAAATGCACTTAAAAAAACTAACTGGTAAATTAACAAATGAAAGTTTCAGGAAATCCATGATAATCTTAATGACTTTTAATCACACAAACAAAGTGATTGAAATATGACCAAGCAAGACAGCAAAGTTTCTTTTTCACCAAAACCAAAGAAAAATAAAGGTATTGCAATACAAAGAATAAAAGAAACTTTAGCAAGAGGAGAAAAATTTGTTACTGATGTGTCAATGTCTGGAATATGGTATAAAGAAAAGAAAGAGGCTGTTCAGAAATTATTATCAGGTAATTATGGTAATAAAGTGGAATTCTCAGGTGCAAGCAAATCATTTTATGCAACGTACATTATGCCAGATGAGCCGGATAAAGTCATTGAAAAGATAAGAGAGAATAATTGTATAGTTTATATAGTAGTAATAGATCAAATTTAAGTAATTGCTTTGAATTGTCGATGAAGTTGCTCAGTACTTTGGAGACCCGGTGTGTCTTCAAAAACGAACGGTTTGTTAATAAACATCTATAGATACTGTTGGTACCTAATAATAAATATATGTAAACTGTTCAAGATAAATAACAAACCTCCTAATCGTTTTAAAAGATTTGCCTTTACTTTTTTATTATTTGGTTATGTTGTGGACACGTTCGCACTTATCATTGGACTTCCTACAAAATAATGGACACGTTAAGAAGTCATGCTGCATTATTGTTTAGTTTTTCTAAGTATTTGATTAGAAATAGCTCTGGGGACATATTTCCAAGATATGAATGTTTTCTATTTCGGTTATAAAAATATTCGATATAATGGAAAATTGTCTGCCTCGCCTCTTTTCTTGTCCTGAATCTCATTTTGTAGATTAACTCTGTTTTGATTGTTTTGAAAAAACTCTCAGCCACAGCATTATCATAACAATTCCCTTTCCCACTCATACTCTGTATCATACAGTATTTTGAGAGATCTCCTCTAAATCCATCAGATGCATATTGAACACCACAATCAGAGTGAATAATTAAATCCTTATCTGGACGTTCTCTTTTATATGCCTGTTCTAATGCTGCCTGGGTAGTAACTTCGCTGAACATTCTATTACTCATGGCCCAACCCACAATTTTTCGATGAAAAAGATCCAGTACGGTAGTGAGATACAGCCATCCTTCTAGTGTCCAGATGAATGTTAAATCTGATACCCACACTTTATTGGGAGCATTAACATTAAAGTTTTGACAAAGAAGGTTCGGTGAATACTTTTTCTTGTGATTTGAGTTTGTAGTTACCTTGTACTTTGTCTTTATTTTGGATTTGATATTATTCTTATTCATGATCCGAGCAACACGAGGCTCGCTACATTGGAAGCCTCTGTCAATCAATTCAGTTGTCATTCGGGGACTTCCATAATTTGCCATATAACGGTCTGAATTGATTGACTCTATCTCTTTTAATAAAATTATATTTGCCTGTACTCTTTGGCTGGTCTTTCCTTTGAGCCATTGATAATATCCGCTCCGACTTACTGTTAATACCTGGCACATTTTCTGAACACGATAATTGGAGCTATACTGTTTTATAAAACGGTATTTCATCGGGATCTCTTTGAGAAAATGGCCAAGGCTTTTTTTAGAATGTCTCGTTCTTCTTCCAACTCCATATTCTCTCGACGCAATTTCTTTAATTCTAACTCTGATTCACTAAGATTTTGTTTACCACTTCCGGGAAAAGCTTTATCCCTGTCTCCTAAGTAATCTCTTTTCCATCTGTAAATTAATTCCGTTCGGATCCCTAATTCTCGAGATAATTCTATTGCTGTCTTTTTACTACTCAATAGCAATTCTATTGTGCTCTCTTTGAATTCCTTGGTATACGTTCTACGGCTTGTTATCATAAATTTATCCTTTGGTTATAATTTATGACTTCTTTCCATGTCCGTTGTAATATAGGAACTCCACATATTGTAATATGGTTCATCACAAATATTAGTACTTATTGTAGGAAGCAAGAAGCAGACATCTTGAAATTTTCGATGTTTGTTATGCACGATTAGATAGTTGGTAAAGTCATTTTGAAAAACATTCAAACTCGTTAAAAACTTTGATAACTCACTTGAAAATTATAAAAAGCCCTCCAAAAGACGGGCTTTAAGCGCTTGTTTATGCGGAGAGTAGGGGATCTGAACCTCCACGGGTGTAACATCCCCAGAAGAGGAAATTTAATTGTCGTTGGTCAGGATGTAGTGCAATTGGATATATTAGAATACATGGAGTTGTTTTACAATCGTGAAAAGTTTAATTCAATTGGGCTATAAATCGCCTATAGAATTGGGAAAACGACAACGTGTTGCTTAACTGTGACTCAACTATTTTTTACTAAGTCCAATTCGGTTATAATACCCCTCAATGTACTCAAAAATACTCCTTTATTGCGTTTTTTTATTCAATAATTCTATTATTTTGACACATGATAAGATAAATTCTTTTCTACCCGTTGGTCTAAAGGTATATTAGTCAACCAGCGCTGTAGCTGGATAAAGCTCTGGCTATCTCGGGCGAAGACATTAATTGAAGTGCCGATCTTTGGCATGTCACAAACTATCTGAACGGGCTCCTTTGTACAGACAATATAAACTGATTCAGATGTAAGAGTTTCCCCGGGCATGGTCCCCACCACGAATTTTATATGACTCTTTATAGACGTGTCGGGTATCTGTACAACTTCTCCTGCTTTAATATTATTTTCAGTCATATAATCGTTGGGAAACATAAGCATTATGTTATGATCGGCCATTAAATTGAACACATATAGATAGCAGTCTTTGCTGGGCTTGATGGAAAAGACAAGTTCTTCTCCCTCTTTGAACATATTATTTTCTAATTCTACATCAACGTAAAATCCAGGATCACGCTGACCCTTGACCGGTTCCACATAAAAACGGTAAGCTATCTCAAGTTCATATCCCTTGTCCGCACCCATATCCCTGAGTTTATTCATTAATTCATTTTGGTCTGTTATTATACCTGAAACTGTGCTTTTAAAAAATCCGAACCAAGCAGTTTGCTCACTTGTTTCTTCTTTGGATTCACCCATTACATCTGTAAGCAGTGAGGTCACTTCCACCGTTGTTGATACTTTTTTTGATACGGCTTCATTCCTCAAATCCTGCAGTACTATTTCCTTAGCCTTTTTTCTATTGACACTCCATGGAAATACCTGAACTGATGAAACTTCGATCCAGCCGGGTTCTCCAGTTCTGTAAGTCGTTATTTCAATTGCGGTTGGATCGGCAATCGTTTCCATATCAGTTATAACACCAGTGGTTTGGGATGCAACATTGGCAAGATCTTTTTCTGTTTCAGTAACACCAAGTTCTTTTTCAGCTTTCTGAGCAGCCTGTTGGGTCGTATCCTTATCACTTTTATTGTCGTCTGGAGTTGGTTCCGGTTTGGATATACAGGCTGAAAGGATCAAGATGAAAATGAACCATCGCAATTTTATTAACATCAAAATTATGTCCTATTTATATTAAACAAAATAAAAAGATTATAAAAATTTCCCACATATTATTTTTCATTAATCGATCCCGACAGTATTTACGATCACAATCGCATTATTCTCAATCTTGAATACCTGCCAGGTGTGACCTTTTTTGTTTTGCGGTACCTGGAAATGATAAAGCAGTCTGCCCTGACCGTACACTTTTACTTCCGCCCGGGATTTAGACAGTTCATTTGAATTATTACTACTGTTATTCGAATAATCGTGGATATAATAGTCGTAATCTCCAGTAACATCCATTGAGGTGACTGTGATCGTTTCAGGTCCAAATCCGTTAGTATCATCCCGGTCCAGCATGGCAACACCATCAGTAGTCTCTTTCTTAAAACGATAGGATATGTGATAACCATTGTGTTTTACAAAATGGGCATCCAGATCTGATGGATTCTCACCCCAGTCAAGTACCAACCGTATATGCTCAAGTGGTATTGAAGGGGATATAGAAAAACGATTCAGAAAAAGGGTGCCGGCCTGTAGTCTCAGTGTAAAATCTGTATTGGCGAAGCCTTCCTTGCGAACAGAAACAGGGATCTGCGCAAAAGCGTCTTCTGGTATTTTGAACTGGATTTTACCATCTGCATCCGTGTTGAACGATCCAATGTCGTTCATAACTACCTCCGCATTTTCGATGGGTGCTCCATCCAGTGCATTGAAAAAGTACAGGCTGAGTTCCCCCTCAATTTCTGAAAAAGCATCCTCAATATGCTGGTCAATATCTCCTATTGATGGAAATTGTCCCATTAACCAGACGGTTGAAAGGATGATTGTAATAATGTAGTGGTTGATTTTCTTCATTTCGCTCTCCATTTTGAATTATTTATCGAAAAAATTGAAAATTCATTTTAATATCTAACTACAATCTTATCCTTATTCGTGCCAATAAATGTAGGGTCTTGCTCTTTATCTAAGTAGCCGGCCTGACTGCTGACATTTTCCCTGACATAATCATAAAGCTCACTAATCGTCAGGTTATTATCACCACCCTTAGCACTACCCTGTAATCCTTTTAGTAAAAAATACGTAAATAGCCCATGGAATTTTTCCGGATACGCGGAGCTGTATTGTTTCCCCGTTGATGCGGATAAAACAGAAAAATTCTCAGCTAGGAGCACTGGATTTGCAATCTGAATGGATATTGGACGTAAACCTGCTACCAGCATATCACCTGCTCTACTTTCACCAGAAAAACAGGCATCAATAAATACGGTTATTGAGTTAGCATTGAGGTCAGCCAGGGACTGATAAATCTGATCTAGGCTAAAGCCTGTATTTGGATAGTTTGGATCAATATCGTGTGGAATGAGATAACCTTTCTCACTCTTGGGGTCTGGTGCACCGTGCCCAGAATAGTAGAAAATAATATCAGTCTTTGAACCAAGCCGTCTGGCTATCCAACCATCTTCAGCAAATATTTTATTGAACTCACCTGAGGTTGCCCCCTCATTTACACGGTAATAAATATTAGGCTCTGGCACTCCAAGTACTGATTTAGAATACTCATAAAAATACTGAGCATCACGGCCTGCAAAATCAACTTCCGGTGCATATTTATAATCCTCAACTCCAATAATAACCGCCAAAGTATTTTTACCGTTTGTTTTGGTTTTAGGAATATTTTTGTCTACATCTGATAAAGTTATAATACCTTCAATTTGACGAATTGTTTTATCCCTTTTAGCCTTTTCAACACGTGCAATCTGAACATCCACTACATTCTGAGTACGCTCTCCTGCTTTTAGTCCTAATTCAATAGTTTTCCCAAATTTACCTTTTGATTCTGTAAGTTTAACAGAAATAGGTAAGTCAACTTCATCGTATCTTCTGCTAGTATAAAAGTAGAATTTAAATTCTTTGTAGTCACCACTAACAATATCACCTAGATTATAAATCTGTCCTTCATCAGGGAATGAAATATTCTGATTGTCTGTATTAAATAATACCTCTGCCTTTAAATCTTCAACGTCACCACCTAAATTTTGAACAAAAGCGGTAACCTCAATAGATTCACCTGGTTCAATGATAGAATTATCGTTACCCATAGAATCACCTTCATCGTTATCGTCAATGGCAATTTGGTTGATCTGAAGATCCGGTGGGTCAAATGCGGTAGTGGTAAAACTGATGGTTGCAGGGTCTGCATCAAAACCAAAATGTTCTGTTACTTCAATTCTGAATTTCCGTTCCATGGACTTTGCATCTATACTTGCAGTTATGGGTATTTCAACAGTCTGTGAAGATTTGCTGTGTATTTTATCAATTGAAGTTTTGGATGCATATTCTAGATTTTTTCCTGATGATAGGGGCGAGATATTGATCTCTATATTAGTCGCATAACCCTTTCCCTTATTTACTAAATTAAGGGATATCTTACCAGTTTCAAATCCATCAAGAGAATGATTATTGGATGGTTCTGTGAATTGTAGGTTTTCAATAGTCAGAAAGGCTGGATATTTGGGCTTAACTTGTTTTGAATATTTTTGTTTCAAGTAGGCCTCAACAGAGTTGACAGAGCGTCGGCTTATTAATTTTCCATCCTCATATACGCCAGATTCATTACTACCAGATGGATAGGTGTAAGTCCCCAGACCGCTTTTTTTACCATCTTTCCACTCGCCTACGTATTTATCGCCATTATCAAAGGTGTAAGTCCCCAGACCGCTTTTTTTACCATCTTTCCACTCGCCTACGTATTTATCGCCATTATCAAAGGTGTAAGTCCCCAGACCGCTTTTTTTACCAGCTTTCCACTCGCCTATGTATTTATCGCCATTATCAAAGGTGTAAGTCCCCAGACCGCTTTTTTTACCAGCTTTCCACTCGCCTATGTATTTACTTCCAGATGGATAGGTGTAAGTCCCCTGACCGCTTTTTTTACCAGCTTTCCACTCGCCTACGTATTTATCGCCATTAGCAAAGGTGTAAGTCCCCAGACCGCTTTTGCAATCTCCTCGAATACATTGAGAAAATGTCATATCCAGTATCAAAATACTAAATATCACCAAAAGAAGAAGTAATTTCATAGTATTTCCTTATTCAATTATATTATAAATTATGTTGAATCAACCACCCCATCACTGAGCAATTCTATTAAAGAACACTAAAATATTTTAAGAGCTAAATTCATCAATACTGAACTAGCACTCTTTTTCTGTCCATGGTCTGCAAACCTGGGGTCTGCTCTCGGTCCAGCATACCCGCCACATAGGAGACGTTTTCTTTCACGTAATCGCCCAATTCGCCTATCGTGATTTGGTTGTCCTTGTTCGCATCCGCATCCCCGCGCATTCCTTTCATCAGGAAGTACGAAAACAACCCATGTTTCTTTTCCGGCCATGCTGAAGATATTTCCTTTCCGCCTGCTGCGGAAAATACCGTCACATTCCGGGAAGCGGATGCATCCACTTCCATGAATACGGGCCGGGCATCGGCCAACAGCATCTCATTGTTACGGTTGGCACCGGAAAAACAGGCATCCAGGAAGACTGTGACAGAAGCAGCGCCAAGATTGCTTAATTGCTCATAGAGTTCATCCATTTCATACCCGGTTTGGGAAGCATAGTTTGGGTCTCCATCGTATGGAATGAGATACGCTTTGTTCTTTTTTATATCCGGGGCGCCGTGTCCAGCATAGTAGAAGTATAGATTAGTTTCCCCTTCCTTGACCCGTTTGTCCAGCCAGCCATCTTCAGAAAATACCTTGCTGAATTCCGCCTGTCCTACGTCACTGTTCGTTTTGTAATAGATTTGTTGCTCTGGTATTCCCAGTACATTCTCAAAGTAAATTTTCATCCAATCGGCGTCCCGCTTGGCAAAAGACACGCTTGGAATATTCTTGTAACTTTCGATACCGAAGACCACTGCCAGATCGTTCTTCCGTTCCCGCCCTGATGTGGGAACGTCTTTTTCAATATCTACCGATACAGTGGCCGCATCGGCAAATTGTACTGTCTCTATTATCTGCCCTTTAATGACCAGCTGCTGAATAGTCTGCTGTGGTTTTTCAACATCCAATTTTAAACCGAATTTCCCCGTACTGCTTTCTTCCGTAAAACCAATGGAAACTTCAATGGTCTTGCCCACGGTTTTTGCGGTACTGAATGAAAATTCCAGGTCTTTGAACTCGCCTGGATTCAGAGATAAAAAGGAATATCCCTGCCGGCTTTCTGGTGTAAAATAAACACTTTTGGGCAAGTTGATGCTGAATTGCACGTCCTCCGCTGGTCCCTGACCCCGGTTCTGAACCCGTGCCTGCACTTCCGTGGTCGTGAGGGGACGGATCTCGTTCCGTTGATTTGGTGTGTTAACGCCAAAATCCACCAGTTCCAGTTTGGGCGGAATAAATGGAAATGTCTCAAAACTAATCTGTGCCGGGTCCGGTGGGAAGCCGTAGCTCTCTGTGGCAGACACGGTGAACCGATTTTCCATCCTTGTAACGGACTTGGATGCGTTAATGAATAATTCTGTCGTTTTTGTTTTCCCGGCCGGTACTTCACCAATGATCTTTGACGTTTCAACGGAAATATCCCTGTTTGATGTTTCCGCAGCCAGTTTTACAAAAACACCCATGGCGGAGCCTTTTCCGCTGTTGGTTATGGAAACTTTTACCCTGCCTTTTTCTTCCGCATCCAAAAAGCCGTTGCCGTTGGGTTCGACAAAGGCTACACGCATACTCAAGTCGGGTGGAACTACTGTTTTGTTAGAGGCAATTACTGGTGCTGAAGCCAAATCTTTTGTAGGACCGAATGGAAAGCGAGACCCGGTAATGGGATGAATGGCAACCATGTTGAAATATTCGTAGGTGTCCAGATCCTGCTTCAGACGTTTATACCCTTCAACCTTCGCCGTGCGGTAGTTCTCCTTGAAATCCCTTGCCTCGCTTCTGGGAATCTTCACGGTGTATGCTTGGTGGTTGACGGTGAGTGAAAAGGTGCCATTCTCCGCGTTATAACTACCTATGGAAGATGGGGTAGATTCCACAGGCGCTAAAGACTCGGCGATCTTGATCTGCAATTGCCGCTCTACTTCCACGGCTCTTTCCGCCGCCAACCTTTCTTTTTCTTCCTTGCGGGCTTCTACTTCTGCTAGCAGTTGGCCGCGGATGTCTTTTAAAAGTGTTTCCCTTCGGGCCACTCTATGGCTGTATTCGGCATTGGTTTCAAATTCATCTTTGGGGAGGAAAAGTTCCGGGCTACGTTCTTTTGCAATCTCTTCAACGCCCTTTATTTTAATGGTATTGCTTACATTATCTTGAGCCGTAACTACACTGGAACTAAAAATAAGAAGTACACCCAAAATGATGAGAAATGAATTTTGGTTTTTCATGGTCATATTGAACCCCTAATTATTTAGTTTTGTATTGCTTTGGCTATGTTAATGCTCTTTTGCTCTGTATAGACAATATCGGTGCAACCACATGGCGGATTATTAGACTAATTCAGCCCAGATAATCATACAATTTCTGGATGACAAGCAACTCATCCATGTTCTATTTCTTTTTCATTACTTTTCAAAAATCACCCTTTTCCCAACAACGCCGGGACGAGGGTAAAAGCGTAAATGATTCAAAGCGCAATTACAAGTCCCGGGCAAAACGAAAACCGATAATGAAGTTCATGTTGTCGGGATCGCTCTCGCCCCGATTTGATGACCGACAGCGGATGTCGTTCATGAAACAGGAGCCTCCGCGAAACACACGGAACGAACCGCTATATGCTCCATCCGGGTCTTTAACAGGTGAGGTTGTGTAATAGTTTCCATCGTACCCGTCACTGCACCATTCCTGTACATTTCCGATCATATCGTATAATCCCAAACCATTGGGTATTTTCTGGCCTACCGGGTGAGTTTTGCGATCACTATTATACGAATACCAGGCATAATCTTCAAGATTTGAGCTTGTACCTGCATACTTTTCTTTTTTACCACCACTCCTGGCTGCATATTCCCATTCTGCTTCGGTTGGCAGACGGTAATTTTGACCTGTCTTTCGATTCAATTTCTTTAAAAATTTCTGTATATCATTCCAGCTCACCAATTCTACCGGTAGGTCATCTCCCTTGGAATAACTAGGGTTTGTACCCATGACGGCTCTCCACTGGGCTTGAGTCACCTCGGTGACACCTATATAAAAACTGCTGATCGTGACGGTATGCACTGGTTTTTCATCATCTTCGCAGTCACTTGTCCAGCTTCCGCATCCCATATCAAATGTGCCACCCGGGATGAAAACCATGCCGTCTGGTGCTTTCGGTCTTGAATTAACTTTGAATTTCAAACTTTCACCGACAAAGGTATCACTTGCTATAAAAGAAATCTCTCTGCGTGTACCGGGTTTTACGTTATTGCCCACATCGCCCTCTGCGTCAGCGATGGGTATGTAGTTCCGTCCGCCATCGGTGGAATAGTCCACAACAATTTCATCTATGCCTTGGAGTTCACTCGCCATATCGTAGGTGATGATAATAAATAGCCCTTCCTGCCGGACCTGGACATTAGTGATGATCTGGGCAAATAGACAGCCTGTGATTAGAAAAAGTATCAGAATTATTTTCATTCTAAAATTCTCCAACAAATATCATGACAATCTCCCAGTTTTGATTAATTAACCAGACTATTAAAGCATAAACCATTAAGCTGAACCTTCAGTTTTTTGAAAAAAGTTTTATTCGGTCGAAAACAGAACACCACGTGATTTCCATGGATGATTGAGTAATCCTCGTCTCTGCGATAGCAGAGGGGAGGCCGATTCCAAGGGAATCGTAACGGTAAGGACCCCGGGCATGCTCGGGGGAATCTATTCTATTAACCAAGCTTGATAGTAACTCATCCTGTTATTCACTTTTTCCAAATAATGTATTGTCTCCTTATATGGCAGTTCGTTTTGTAGTTCTATATATACTTTTTCAGGAGATTTACTATTTGCGACATCTACTACAGGTTTTAGTTTTGTTGTACCGGTTAAGGCCTTTGCAACATTCCCGGGACCAGTATTATAAGCAGCGATTGTGCAAAAATACGCACTTTTTTTGTTCTCAATTCCTTTAAAATAAACATGGAATATTTTACTGATATAAGCACAACCCAATTCGATGTTATTGGCAGGCTTATAAAGGTATTCACCCCGAAGAAGTTTATCTTTTTTATAGACATACCGATATGCATCACGTGCGCCTGACCCGGGGACGAGCTGCATAAGACCATATGCCGGAATGTGTGAACGGGCTTTTGGGTTAAAACTTGATTCCGTTTCCATGATGGCGAAAGCAACAGCAGGATCAATATTAAAACGCTTTGACTGTTTTAAAACAACCTGCTTGAATTGTTTTGCCCGTACCTCTACATGGTTTGGTATCATTTGTACTTTTACTGTGTACTTAATTCGGGGGCTATTGTCTTTTGCTTTGATCCTCTTTTGATCTATCTTCTGTTCTTCCACAATCTCTCTGGCATAGGTCTTAGCTTTCTGGGGTGTAACGCTCTGTCCAGATCTGGTCTTAATCTGGTCTTTCAATAGAGGTTTTTTGTCATCAGACTCCTGATTGATTAATTTCTGTATTTTCTTTTCTAATGCCGATATTCCTTCTTTGTGTTTTTGATCAGCTGTTTTTTCAGGTACGTCATCTATGATGACCTCAATTTCAATTACACCTTTTTCAAAATCGATACTGCTTCTTGCGTTCAAATCTCCATCATAGTCCACAAACATTTTACTGGTACTGGACTTGAACTCATCCCATTTTTTTTCCACTTCCGTTTTAAAGTTTTCAAAAAGGCGTTTCTGCTCTTCAACATAGACATCATATTCATTTGTAACAGATTCTAAATACTTGACTTCTGCTTCTGCCATGCTAGCGACTTCTGCTTCCTGCTCTTCTTTCCATTTTTCAAAATCATCCTGTGCAAAGGAAAGATGAAAGACGCTTAATAGAAATACACATGAGCTTATCAGAATGCATTTATTCATGATTTTATTCCTTATATGGATATTCAACAAGTGTGTAGTAAATATCCTGTTCAATATCATAATATCTTTTTGCCACTCTGGCTCCATCCAAAATCACATCCACAGCTTCGTCCATCCAGGAGTTTTCGAAATTTCTACCATCATTATAATGATATTCAAGATTAGACAGACTAACGCTGATCTGCTTGGCAATTTCCAAACGTCCATTTTTTGCTGATTCATTCCATGAACGGGCCAGGCCACTGAATGCTTTACTCATTCCAATACCATAAATATATCCTTCTTTATGATAGTCGGAATGAACCCAGCGTGGTTGCATGGATTGATCTGCAATTATCTTAAAGAAGGCTTTTGGAATGGCACATGAATCTGGGGATCCAGATCGTTCTTTTCTCCATCCAATTAGGACAATTGCCTGCTTTCGGACTAGGAGACTATCTAATACTACGGCACGATCATCAACTTTTCTGTGCAATTCAGAATCAACTTCTTCCACTACAAACTCCTTGAATTTGATGGAGCTTCCTTCAGCATACTGTGCAGATCCGGAACGTATGCGTACATTGACTGACCGGATTAGATTAGCTACTCCATCTTCTCTTGCAGCGGAAAATGATTTATTATCATCGCTGTACCTCTCTGCAATACCAACAGAATAGATACAACTATTACCCACAGGGTTTTCATAATACCACCCCGGCAGGGAAATTAACTGACCATATAACAGATTACACCAAAAAAGTCCAACCCATAAAATGTATCCCCCGTATACCTGAATCATTGGGAGAAACAACCGTTACTAATTAATTTGATGCATCCAGTTCTTTGAAAGCCTGTGACGCTTTGAATTCATTGTATAGGGCTTCTTCACGAATTGCAGCACTCAAGGTATTCTCACGCAAATTATTGATAGGGTATGCAACCAGCACCCAGACAGTACCATCATTTGCAAAGTATGTATCTTCTATCACACTGCCCTGCAAAGTAGTGGATGCTACCTGCTTTGTGACACTTTCAGTGAATTCCAATGCCTGCGCTGTCGCTCCAATCCCAGATTCCTGCATAAAATCCTTCATCATTGAGTTGACTTGTATTTTCACTGCTTCGGATATCTCTGTTCTTGCTCTGGCTGCTGCAGCTTTTTTTGCTAGTGCAGGATTCTGTTTCATGGCAAATCCCACACCATAAAATGCATCTTCGGCAGTTTTACCACCAGCCCACGATGGAACGTCCTTTCTTATCCCCATGTTTTCACTCGTACCGGACTTTGTCCCTGCACATCCTGCAATTAAAAAGATCGATATGATAGTGAGTATGGATTTCTTCATTTTGGTCTCCTCGTTATTAATTTCTTAATATGTTAGGTCAATAATATTTTCTATTTGTAAAATAAAATATTATCCGATAGTATTATCTGTTAATTTAATAAAATATGTTTCATTATTGTGTAGGTCCTCAAAGCGACGGGAATAATTTTGCATAGTTCTATGAAACAATATTTGTAATAATTATCCATCAATAATTTACTTAATTAAACTGTTCATCTGAAACCTTGATTGTTTTTCTTTCTATCAGGAGTGAACCTACAATATATTTTAACCTCTTTTGATCAATTATAAATGAAAATACACGCATATATTAAATATTTCATACTTGTTGCTTTTCTGCAATTCGCTTTTCCCAAGACGATCACCAACATAATGCAAAAAATCGAGAATGGCAGAATTGTAATCACTTTTGATTTACAGGGAGATTCAGGGGAACAATATAATATCAACCTGACTGCAACGAAAGAAGGTGATTTGATCATACCGAAGATTGTTGCCGGTGATCTGGCCTATGTTTCTCCCGGTACCCATAAGGTAATCTGGTGGGAGCCGGTTTTAGAGAACAGATCACTCACAGGTTGGCTTATCACTTTAACAGCTGATCTGTCACTATTTAATATGATTTACATCCCGGGTGGCACATTTGATATGGGATGCGGAAGCTGGACCAGCGACTGCGATGAAAATGAAAAGCCGGTTCATACAGTTACGGTGAGTAATTTTTATATGAGTACGACTGAAGTAACGGTTAATCATTTCAGAAAGTTTGTTGAAGCCACACATTATACAACAGATGCTGAAAGAGGGGACGGTTGTTATGTTTATGAGGGTAATTGGAATTTAAAGGCAGGTGCAAATTGGCGCACACCTGGATTTTCTCAAACACATGATGACCCCGTTGTCTGTGTAAGTTGGAACGATGCAGTGGCATTTACTGTTTGGTTATCAAATACAAATAAAAAAAACTACCGACTACCATCCGAAGCAGAATGGGAATATGCAGCCAGGAGTGGGGGTAAAAATGAAAAGTATGCCGGTACAAACTCAAATCTGGATGACTATGCCTGGATTGATAATAATAGTGGCAACAAAACTCACCCGGTAGGCCAGAAAATACCTAATGGCTTGGGATTATACGATATGAGCGGGAACGTGTGGGAGTGGTGTAGTGACTGGTACGATGAAGACTATTATAAAATCTCACCAGTTAAAGACCCTGAAGAGATTATAGTGGTGCATTCCGCGTGTTACGTGGGGGCTCTTGGAACGCCAAGGTCGGCAATTGTCGATCTTCCTATCGCTTCGACGATTATCCCGACCGTAAGTACGTCGATTACGGTTTTCGTATTACCCAGGATTTGTAGTTACACTTTGAATTTTTTTCGTTTTAATAGTATTTGGTTTTATAAACCTCTTACTTAATTTAGAAAGAAATAATTAAAATAGTACCACCTGAAACCCTGATCAATTTTTCTTTCTATCAGGAGTGAATTCACAATATATTTTAACCTCTTTTGATTGATTATAAATGTTTGTCCAATATATCGAAAACCAAACATTCCATTAATATCTAACTAATTTAATATCTGGATTAGGGACAATAAACATGGGGGTTTGTTCTAAATCCAAATTTCTTGCTGTTTTTGAAATATTAATATTCATGTACTTGTGTAGTTCACCTACAGTAAGAATATTATCGTTATTGTTTGCTTCTCCTTGTAAGCCCTTAAGAAGATAATAAGTAAAAAGCCCATGAGCTTTTTCAGGATAACTAGAACTGTATTGAGTGCCTGTTGATGCTGTCGAAATGGTTACGTTGTCTTGAAAGTAAAAAGAGTTTTCTATCTCAATAGAAATTGGTCTCATTCCTTCTACAAGCATCTCATTGTCCCTGCTAATTCCAGAAAAACATGCATCTATATAAATAGTAATTGAATTAGCATCAAATCCTGCCAGAGATGTATATATCTGATTAACATTATACCCTGTGGTTGCATAATTTGGATCAGTATCATATGGAATCAGATATCCCTCTCCTGAAATAATATCAGGAGCACCATGCCCAGAATAGTAAAATATAATATCGCTTATACCTGGTTCTAAATGTCTTTTTATCCACCCATTATTACTAAAAATTTTATCAAATTCACCTTTTGTAGCATTTTCATTTATTCCTAAAAATATATTCCTTTCTGGAACACCAAAAACAGATTTAATATATTTATAAAATATTTGAGCATCAATATCTGCAAAATCTGCTGATGGAGCATATTTATAATTACTAATTCCAAATATAACGGCAATTGTATTATTGCCATTATTGTGTAATTCTGGAATATTTACATCTACATCTGAATAAAGTCCTCGAGTTTTAATTACAATGTTTTGAGAAAGGGTAGAACTTTTAGTTGCTTTATCACTAACAGAGATATTCAGTTTTTCATGCTGAGTCGAAATATTTGAACCTGCAATGAAAGAATACCAATATTCTGCTTTGGCACCAGATTTAATTGAAATTGGTTCTTCTTTGGGCGTAATATCTATATTAATATTTTTTTGAAATTGAAGGTTGATTACTATTTCGCCTGCTGGACTTTTTCCTTCATTAATAACAGAGAATGAAAGGCTACCACTTTCACCAGCATCTAAAAAGCCATCATTTTCTTCATCCTGAAATGCCACGTCCGTTATCCTCAATAGAGCCGGAGACGTTTTATTATTCAAATTCTCACTACCTTTTGCATATAAATCAATTCCAAAATCGCGTATCCTAGTAAGTGGAAATGTCTTTCGCTCAGACCTTCCATAAATGTCCTTTACAAAAATTGTAAGTATGTTTTCTCCAAGTTCTAGAGGAATTTTTATTTTTGTGGTATATGTTTTTGTTCCTTTGACAATAATATTATTTTTGATAATACTATTGTTACCAATGTTGTATTCGAGGTAAGATAAACCTACATCATCAGATATTTCTAGATCAATATCAATAACAGATCGTTTCACTGTACTCTTACTTAATTGTTTAAAGTTTTTAATTGAAATAGTTGGGGGCTTTTTATCTCCGGCCATTTTTCTTATAGTCTTTTCAATATTTTCTTTAATATCTTGTGATTTATAAGAAAAAAAATTCTTCTCTCCAGTATGTGTATTTAATATCGACATATTTATTAACTCCACTAGAGTAAGAGTATTCAATCCTCCAAAAAATCCTACAGTCGCTCCAAGCCAAAAAGAAAATCGGACCATATCCTTTCTGTCAGTATCTGTTGAGATAGTTGAATTTATAAGACCAACTAATGCCATTAAAACACCCATGGTTCCTGCGCCAGCAATACTATTAATTATCTTAGATTTACTTGATTTATTCGTTTCTAATTTTATAATCCAATCCGCATGGTCTTTTTTGTAGGTTTCATCAAGCCAATTTGGTAGATAATTATTTTGATTCAATTTATTTTTTGATTCGAAACCATCTAAGTACACAGCAGTTTGACCATAAGAAAATTGGTGAAATAGTGTTATAGATAAGAAAATCATAATTATTTTGTGTGTAGTCATTCTATAATAATCCAAACCATATAATATTCAACTGCATTTGGTTTTTTTCCACAGAAGTTGCACCAGCTAACTTTGTCTTCTCTTTTGTTTCATCAATACATCCAAACGCAAAAACTATTACAATTAATAGGAAAGCCTTGTTGTAAGTCCAATAATTTTTAATCATATCATTTTTTTTATCTTTGCCAACGGTGGCAATATGAAAAGTTGGGCATTTTGGAACACCAATCTTTCAATTTATCACACATTTTATTAATACTAATTCGTTCATATTTACCACTTTCCGCCCAATTTTTTATATTGAGTGTTACCAAGCGTATTTCCTTCATACCGTGCGATTGGGCAGGCATACTCTTTGGCAAGTTTGGCTCATGCAGTTGGTTTTTCAAGCGACTTGCCAATGTGCGTGACTGCGAAGGGTTGACTTCAATTGTCTAATGTTGTAAAAACTAATCTTTTCTCTGCTTTCAAGCCTTGATTATCAACTATCTTAAAACCTCTCACATTTCTTAATACTGTTAATATATCGTCTACAATAAAATTATAGCCATTTTTTTCATTGATGTTTAGTGGCTTGAATTTTTCGCTTTGAGCGATTAATTGTAATGTTTCAACTCCAAAAGGTTCTGTACATTCTAATTTATATGGGAGTTCAATTACCTGATTAACTTTATTAACGTCTATGTAATAAGCATCAAGTAGCATTACTTTTGAGCCATCAGCCAAGTAATAAATAAACCTTAAATAACATTCATGATTTACCCGAATGTATAATTTTAATATTTCTCCTTTTGTATAAATTAAATTTTCATCTCCTTTATTTGTCCAAATATCTATAAGCAAACCTCCTCCAATAACTTCGTTTTTACTAAATTCAAGCATATTTGAATATGCTTGTTCAAAATTCTCAGGTTTATATGATATATTGTTATTATCTAACCAAGAAAGGTGCAAATTACTTTCAATACTTGCTATTGCCTTTCCTGATTCTGTATTTCTCAATACAGCTATAATACTAAGATTATCACCAGTTAGCCAATAAGTGCCAGTTAATAAATATTTGTTTTGTTTTTGATAATTAGACTGTAAAGAGAATTTAGCTTCTGATGTAATTTTATAATTTGCAACTTCAATTAGTTTTTGCTCAAACACTTTATTGAATCTTCTTGAAAAAACACTGCCCATTTTAGTATCCTGATAAGTAAAATTGGCTAATCTTATTTCATCATAAATATTTCCCGATTGCAAATTGAAGCCATAAGCCATAAAATAGCATGCATCGTCTAAAGTAAGCATATTGCTATTTTCTAGTTTTGATATTTCTGTTTCAATATAGGTTTTTAAATTATTTATTTTATCAAACTCTAAATATTGCGTAATTATTGAATTACTATTCAATGCTATAATTAATTCTTGGGCCTCTTCAATTTCCCTAAAAAAAGGCAAACATTCGAGATAAGATTTTAAAGCATTTTGTATATCATTGTTAATATTATATTGCTCTGCAGCATCAGTTTTTTGGTTAATTGATGCTATTTTATTTATTATAATTTCTTTGTTATAGTTTATTATATTAACTCTTTTTGAATATGCTGTAGGTCTTCAAAGCGACGGGAATAAATTAGCATAATTCTATGAGAGTGTTTCTGGTATAATTATTCATCATTAATTTACTTAATTAAACTGTT
>Ga0209142_1000712_pt1 | contig 21053 bp, 23 predicted proteins | sample SaaInlV_120m_DNA_FD_184678 | JGI IMG/M metagenome (GOLD analysis project Ga0209142, IMG submission 184678) | Marine microbial communities from expanding oxygen minimum zones in the Saanich Inlet - Saanich Inlet SI074_LV_200m_DNA (SPAdes) (version 2) | ecosystem: Environmental > Aquatic > Marine... | reverse complement strand
TCCGAATTACTTTGACGACTTACATAATGCCCTTTATGGTTCCATTGGAACCCTCCCCATTATCATGTTAATGGTTTTTTGTTATGCTCTCGCTATCATTATTGGTTTTGAGTTGAATATTGGAATTGTCGCTGCCCGCAAGGTTATTCTTACTGAAGTAAAATCTTAATATCTCGCTGGACATTGAGTCGACATCCCGAGCACTTCGGCGGAGTTTATACTGAGCGGAGTCGAAGTGCTCAGTATAAACTCCGTCGAAGGACAAAATGTCCGAATTACTATTGATTACTTCAGGTTTCGACAAGCTCAACCATCGCTAAGATTCCGGACATTGAACTTGCCTGCCTTGTCGTAGTTGAAGGCGTAGGCAGGTCTAAATGTCAATCCCTACAGCTATGACTTCCCCCTTGCCTAAAAACCCTGATTCATTATCTTCCTGCACTACTATAATTCAGAACTGAAAAGGGAAGGGATCACTTCATGGAAGCTGTGGCCTTAATGCTATTTTCATTTGTGGGATATCTGGTTGCCTATCATACCTACGGGAAATATTTAGCACGCAAGGTATTCAAATTGAAAGCCGACCGAAAAGTTCCCTCTCAGGAACTGGAAGACGGGGTTGACTTTATCCCAACCAGGAAGAGTATCATCTTTGGTCACCACTATACCTCCATTGCTGGCACGGGACCAATTGTGGGTCCTGCCATCGGAATAATTTGGGGCTGGGTGCCGGCCATGATATGGATCTTTTTCGGCTCTATTTTTATGGGGGCTGTCCATGATCTTGGATCTTTGGTGTTATCCCTGAGAAACAGGGGCGAATCACTTTCAGAGTTTGCTGCCCGCTATGTCAATTTGCGAATGCGATATATTGCTTTTCTCATCATCTTTTTGGAGTTACTGATCATCATCGCTATTTTTGGGGTCATTATTGCCATGATCTTTCAGCTGTTCCCCCAATCCGTTTTTCCTGTCTGGATGGAGATCCCCATAGCAATCACTCTGGGCTGGTTGATATATAAACGCAGTGCTAATATTCTCATTTCAACTGCAGCAGCAGTGACCTTGATGTATATAACCGTATTTCTGGGGCACTATCTGCCCTTTAGCATGCCTGCTATCGGTGGTTTGCCTGCAACGGGTGTCTGGACCATCATCCTGTTGATCTATGCCGGAGTGGCATCTGTTATTCCCGTGAACCGTCTGTTACAGCCCAGGGATTACATCAATGCCTGGCAGCTCTTTATCGCAATGGGTGTTCTGGTAGCGGGAATCATGATATCCGGATTGTGGGGGGATTTGGAAATGGTGGCACCCGCTCTCAATGTTTCACCAGCCGGGGCACCACCACTCCTGCCTTTCCTGTTCATCACCATCGCCTGCGGGGCGCTTTCGGGGTTTCACGCTGTCGTCTCTTCTGGAACCACTTCCAAACAGATTGCCAATGAACCGGATGCTCTCTTCATTGGTTATGGCTCCATGCTCATGGAAGCCATCCTGGCAACTCTCGTAGTGATCGCAGTGGGGGCGGGGATCGGTCTTGCCTATGAGCAGGCTGATGGTTCCATCCTAACTGGTACCGCAGCCTGGCATCAGCATTACGCTTCTTGGGCGTCTTCCCAGGGTTTGGCATCAAAAATCAACGCAGTAGTCATTGGTTCGGCCAACATGATGGAATCGATCTGGATTCCCAAAAGTTTGGGGATCATTGTCATCGGTGTTTTTATTGCTTCATTTGCAGGGACGACCCTGGATTCAGCGACACGTATTCAGCGCTACGTGATCACCGAATTATTCCGTGACATGAAGTTGAAAGCGCTGACCAATCGCTATACTACCACGGCCTTCGTTGTTCTGACGGCTGCCGCATTGGCATTTATCACCGGAGCAGATGGCAAAGGAGCCCTGACTCTCTGGCCTTTGTTTGGGGCTGTCAATCAACTCCTGGCTGGAATGGCGCTGATCGTCATCACCATTTATTTGAAAAAAAAGCGCAAGGGCCTGACATACTTGATCACAGCGATCCCGGCACTGATTATCCTGATCATGACCATCTGGGCGATTTTCCTCAACGAATTTAGCTATTGGGAAAGTGGACAGGGCCTACTGGTTTTTATCAATGCACTTGTGTTCTGTCTGGCGATCTGGATGGTTATCGAAGGCCTTATTTCTGTTCTGAGAAGAACCGATCAGGGATGACCTACGGAGAAGGGTCGGCCAATTTATTTTTAATATGTGACGAGGAATCAGTTCTCTGGGCCATTCCCAAAGCTACCTTTGCATGATGAAAAATGTGCTTATTTCACTGGGACTTCTTTGCAGCCTGTTGAGTGGTAGTGATCTTGATTTACTCTATGACGACAGCCAGGTTGCTATTATCGAAATAAGCATGAATCCAGAGGGTCTCATCTGGATGTATGAGCATGTGCAAAGCGACTCCATGCATCTCGCTACGGTCCATTTTACCAATGCCTTTATTGACGAAACCATAGAAAATGTGGGTTTCCGTTTACGGGGAAATACCTCACGAGATGCTCAAAAGAAATCGTTCAAACTCTCCTTCAACACCTTTGAACCTGGCCGCAAATTTTATGATGTGGAAAAGCTCAACCTCAATGGAGAGCACAATGATCCATCCATCATACGCAGCAAAATAGCCTGGGATCATTATGAACAGACAGGGTTGGCTACCACACGGGCTGCCCCCTGGCGCAGCAACTTCAGCTGGTCAGATCAGGAAGAGTTCGATTCTTCTAATTGATATTCCCCCTGCACCGACTACCTTCCTCCACGTTTAATTCATAATCTGGGGGTTCAACCTGAGTACTAGATCCAAGTATAAATGTCATTCCTGTGGATATTCCGCAGATGTTTGGGATGCCCCAGACAGAGCTCCAATTGCCACGGTAGATACTCGTCACTGTCTGGGCTGTAAATCGCTGGTTGAAGTACCCATAGAGTTTCATGGTGGTGGTCTAATCGGAGATTCTGATGTTGTGCCCAGTTTTCTAAATCGCTGCCCGGATTGTAATTCGTCTAATGTTCAGTCCTGGGATGCTAAGCATTCTTGTCCTAAGTGTGGGGAGCATATGACAGCTTCTGTAAACTAGTAGAGTAGGAATATGGCAACTAATACGAATCAAATAGAAAAGTTTACGCTCTGGCATATTGTAAATCTTATCCTCAGCATTTTTGTTCTGATAATGCTCTTCTGCGAGATAGTTATTCCATTAGAATCGTCCACAAAGGAATTGTTTAGGACTGTAGATACAGCTGTCTGTCTTGTCTTCATCGGCGATTTTCTGTATCAGATAATATCCAGAAAAGATAAGTTGGGATACCTAAAATGGGGTTGGATTGATCTAATCTCAAGCATACCAACTGTTGGTATCTTGAGGATTGGGCGATTGGCCAGGATGGCCAGAATCATTCGGGTCATTAGGGCAGCCCGGGCAAGTAAAATCTTGCTCACGGAATTGTATAAACACCGGACAAGAAATATTCTAATATCCGTTTTTGGCGGCTCTCTGTTACTTGTTATTGTTGCCACACTGTCGATAAAAAGTTTTGAAGGCGACATGCCGGCTGCAGATGCTCTTTGGTGGTCAATTTACGCTCTTCTTACCGGGGAATTAGGCGATTACATACCCAGGTCAATTGAGGGACGGATCATTTCCGTGTTGCTCATGAGTGCAGGAGTTGCTTTGTTTGGAACCTTCACTGCTTCTCTGGCCACATATTTCTTGGAGCCAGAACAAGAGGAAGATGAAAATCGGGATATTGAACTATTAAAAGAAATTAAAACACTTTCAATCAAGATTGACTCGCTTGAAGCTGAGATCAAAGCAGGTAAATTGAGTAACACAATTAATACAGGAGCCGAGTAATGAGCAAGAAGCTAACAAGCCTTAAGGGCATGCATATTGACCAATTCATGGAGATTATTGAGGATAAACAACAATTGTCAGTACGCTCTGCTCGCCTTATTCCTCTTATCAAGCCTGGTGATGAAATGGCCCTTACCTCCATTTTTCTCTCTGCACTTAAATTGGTCAAAGAATTCAGGGACGAAATCTTTTCTGACGTTGGACTAAGTCGGGCTGGAAAAGTTTATGTGTTTACCGAAGTCAGTTTTAAGGAACTGAATAATGAACAACCGGACGGATTGATTATTGTCGTGGGTGGTGGAAAGATTAAGGATGCGGCATTACTTGAGATGAAAAACAAGAATTCTTTGCTCAAGGAGGATCAAGTCCAGTCATACCTGGCAGTGGCCAAGAAGTATGACATTAAGAAATTAATTACTGTTTCTAATCAGTTTGTTTCGTCCCCAACTCAAAGCCCATTAAATGTTAAACCGCCGAAAGGGGTTGACCTTTACCATCTATCGTGGTCATATATATTAACAAAAGCACATATCCTTCTTTTCAAAGATCGTCCTAATATTGAAGATGAGGATCAAGTTGAGATAATGCGTGAGGTAGTAAAATATTTCGATCATGAAAAATCAGGTGTGACTGGGTTTACCCTTATGAAGAAAGGCTGGAAGGAAATTACCGAAAAGATTCGCACTGGTAGTGCCATTAAAAAGAGCGATCCAGAGCTTATGGAAGCTGTGTCAAGTTGGCTTGAGGAGGAACGGGATATGGCACTCATGTTAAGCCGTGAGTTGGGTATACTAGTTCAATCAGGCGTAAAAAAGTTTAAAAACGATCTTAAGGGTAGACAAGAGTATGAAGCCAAAAGTCTTCTTGATGGTAAAAGTCTTTCTTCAACACTCACTGTAAAAGATGCTGCATCTGATGTAATAGTTTCTGCATGTTTTGATACTCGGATTGTACAAATGGAGGTGTTTTTAACACCACCTGAAGACAAAACAAACCGAGGTAAGATTGGCTGGATAAGAAACCAGATGTTGGCAGCACAAAAAAGAAACCCTGAAGATTTTGCAAAGATTGCAGATGAACTGGCTTTATACATCTACATTAAACGACAAAAAGTCCCAGAAAAAGTAGGGTTAGATAAGCTTGAGGATGCTTGGGAAAATTTCAAAGATGTAGACATCAAAGAATTTGGAATTAGACAAGTGAAGAGTCTTGGGAGGAATTTTGAGGGAGTACAGCGAGTGGTAACAGATATAGAAGCTATGCTTTTGGCTTATTACAAGGGCATTGTCCAATATCTAAAGCCCTGGGTTAAACCAGCCCCTAAAGTTCCTCAAAAGGAAGAGTCAAAATCTTTAGATAATTTGGACTAGCTCTGGTCTAATATTGGTGTAGACAAATTTGTTTAGGCAGTTGAAACGGGGTGAACATGTTTAACCTTTTTAAAAAAAAATATTCAGCACAAAACAGGGCATACTTAATTGCAACGACCACAGGAGAGTATTCCTCTGGATTAGATAAGACAGTAAATGAATTTCTTGAACGATATCCTGATCACAAAGGGAATAAGAATAGAATTATTGATGAATTACAGTGGATCATCTCTACCGGAGGGCTAGTTGCAATTAGATTGCTTTCGGACCATAAAAAGGTCAAAGAGACGTATTCAGAATTAATAGAGTTCTACCGAGCATTACACAAATCAAATGATAATTCTACACTATTCACGGACACCTACTTAATTGCTATGGATAAGAAGTTCGAAAGTTATATGATAAGATTCAATCGTGGGATCGTTTTACGTGAAGAGACATCGTCTACATATGATGAGGCACTATTTGATGTAGCAAATGAATCGATGAAATACTTCACTGGCGAAACTCGACATTTTAAAGTTGTGGACTTTGAAGATATAGACAAACTCCAGCAGAGGCCAGATCCAAACGAATTAGAGCATTTAGTTAAGACAATACTGGGACAATTTGTGGCAATATTTGTGAGCGATTTTAAAAAAGTCCAAATCGTATAAGCCAGCTTAAAAATGTTTTAAACTAAATAAGCAGCTAAAGGACATACTGTATTGTCTACTAATTGAGGCGGTTAAAAAAATATGGATACTAGTAATATTCTCAAACCATCAGCGATAACTTCAAATTCGAAGATTAAAGCCGTAATGCATTTTCTGGCTGCAGCAACACTTGCTGATTGGGTGATCGGTAATTCAGTCTATGTTTATATTACCACTCTCAACCATAGGGGTATTTTGGGGTTGGGAGCTGATTTTAATCCGAATGATATTTTGTGGGGGAATTCTGTCTGGTTAAACATTTTACATGTTTTTGTTATGGCTTTCACTGGAGCGGTTTTTGGGCTTATCTTCGGTTATCTGTCACGATCTCTTAGCCTTTCATCTCGAATTTCATTAACAACTCTTTATGTGTTTATTCGATATATTTTGCTAATTGGGATCTCAGTTACACTGAACACTTTTTTTCCATCTTATGGCTCTACATTCAATCAGGAAATGGGTGTGGGTATATATGTCCTATTCTCTTCGCCATTAAACATTGCGTTCATGGTGTTAGGATATGGGGGTATGTTTGCCTCAGCTATTATATCAATGAAATTTGGTGTGGGGATTATTAATAATCCATTGTATGTGATAGACAAAAGTAGAAATGGGACTCTTCTAGATATTAAATGGTACCACTATTTTTGGCTGATTTTTCCAATATCAATTTATAGCCAAATTTTACTAAATCTCATTTATAAAGTTGGTCATACTCTAGTAACCCTGGTGCTGAATTTTAAATGGTACACACTTTTGGGTTTTGGCGAAGGTGATGAAGGCAACGCCCTGGATATAGCCTGGCAAAACCTGCTTTTCGTAGCAATTATGGCAGGAATTGTAATTTATTTACTTGATGTCTTAAGAAAAGTGCTGTCTGGAGAATTCAAATACCATTGGTCGATTAAGCTGAGCATCGCTCTTTCCGTTGGTTTAATTTTACCAATTCTAATTGCTTCCTACACTTCCTTGACTGGATAGCATATGGGCTCCACCTACTACGACGAACTTGGTATTTCACCCTCGTCTGATTTTTCAGAAATAAAAGCAGCATACAGGAAATTGGTGTTTAAATACCATCCTGACACGAATCCAGACTACAAAAACAATAGTGAGAAAATAAAAGAACTCAACCTGATCTATTCAATCCTATCTGACCCCCAAAAACGTCAGTGGTACGATGCCTCTATTTTAGAGGACATAAAATTTGCTTCGGGAGAATACGCATCTAAAAAACCTTATGTCAATATCTATACGGCGGAAGTAAAAGTTACTGATAGTCTAGATCGGCAAAGTTTAATTAGAGAAGGCGATACCATCTATTATCCAGTTGATATTGATAATACAATTATTACCTGGCACTACAAACGTGTTGAATATTTTGATGTAATAATCAAGCATATCTTTGACCCTCTAAAACGAGATACCTATTCTCAAGTGTTTAGGTATGATAAATCTAGGACACCAATATTTGAGGTTTATTGGGGTAATTCAACAATGATAATATACCAGGAGGATTTCAAGTCTTTCTGGATAAGCGACAGATCATTCTCTAAGATGGATACAAAAAGAGGTGTCATCACCGCTGCAATAGTTGCAATTCTTCTTTTCTCTGCAGGTCTCTACATTAATAGTAATTTCAGAGTTTCGTCAGATGAAAGGGAGCAACTAATGTCCAATATGTCGGCCTATAATGAGTATCATGAGGCTGAAGGGGAGTTTTTAAGGTCTGAATATTATGCATCAGACATTGAGATATCATATATCACGAGTGATTACTATATAGCTTGTGAACAATTCATTACCACCACACTTATGTCGGTTGGTGTAAGTAATGTCCCAACCGACTTAGGTATTCTTCAAGGCAATATTGAATCCGATCAGGAAGTTCTCGTTCTACTATATTGTCCCAGTCTGGGAGCTACAAAAATTAAAACTGGAGATATCATTGGATGGGTACCCACTACAATACTAGCCGATGACGATTGTGAGAGTCTATACGATGCATCTAGTGACTATTAGGAGTGTAAAATTATGACCACATTGAAGGGTAGAAATCTTTTACTAGCTGCAATCCTATCTCTTTTCCTGGGACCACTTGGATTTTTATATGTTGGATGGACTTTTATGGTCTCTGGTCTAATTATTACAGCGATATTTGCACTAGTATTGTCAATTATCAACTTACCCACACCCTCCTTGTTCGAATATTTGCAGCTGGTGATATTTTCTTATCATGCATATAAGTTGGCAACTATAAGAAATCTTGTCGCTAATGACCCAATGACGACGATGGAAGATATAAAACAGTTTAAGAGTTTTGGGTTCAGCGTAATTGCCATGACCAGTGTTTTGATGACACTAGCCCAATACTATTCGTTAGTAGTGGGCTTTTATATGGCCTATATAAGCTTTGCTAATGGGAAAATATTAATCGGCGTTTTAATAGTTATTTTGGGTATCAGTGCTATTATGTGGGTCCTTACATCTATATTTGGGTTTATATCTAGTGTGTTAATGGTGATCTTTAAGGTTGATGATGCCTATTTCAATTGATCGAGTCAGGTCGTTTGTTGCCTAAGCTCTATTTAGTTAAACTTATTAAAAATATGTTTTTATTCCATTAGAAAGAGTTGATAATGGGTCTATTTAACAGAAAACCAAAACAATTAAAACAAGATTTGATTGCGCAAAAGGCATTCGAGATTTACGAAAAATGGATTAAGGTTGAGTCTACTTTGGCAAAAGCCCATAACAGAAGGAAATGGGTTAAAAAAGAGGGGTGGGATTACGATAAAAAAGCACATGCAGAAGAGCACAAATACTTATATGCATTTCTTACGATTGAGACTACCCCATACGTATTTAATTGTTATGATAGCGAATTCAAGGAAGCACTTAGGTTACAGTTTAAACAGGAAGATACTAATTTTGTCTTTGATAGACTATCTACATATCAAAAGGTCTGGGACGAAGCTGGTGAGAAAATGATGGCTGGCGAAACGGGCGGTCAAGCAAATCTCGTAATGTCTATTTCTAAACAAGCTGTCTTGTTCCGGTTTGGAGAGGACGATTTAAATCGCCTCCAAAATACCATCATGTTTGCCAGTACAGTTAATGCCTTTTCCCAAGAGCTGGGATTATTAAAAAAGAAATATGACCTAATTCCTTGATTGGAAGTAATAAGGAATGAATATCAAAATGTTTCAACGTTATAAACCGGAGAGTACATAAATATGGACTTAATCTATCAAAATCCGTTTCGAATACTCGCACTGCCCATTACTGCAAGTGAAAGAGAAATTGTAAAGCGTATTGGTGATCTATCGATCTATGCAGAGATGGGAAACAATATTGAATATGACTGTGATAATTACTTTATCGACAAACCCATCAGAACACCTGAAACTATAAATGAGGCTAAGCAAAAGATAGACCGGCCCAACAATAGACTCTTTTACTCCCTGTTCTGGTTTTGGGAGGATACCGAAAATGTTATCGATACTATGGCGTTTGATGCTCTAAGAACAGGAAAGGTTGAGCAAGCAATCAGTTTTTGGGAACAAGGCACTGAAAATTTAATTTCATCTACCAACAGATCTAATTATAAAAACCTTTTCACTATGCAATTAGCAATTTCATCACAAAATGGGGAATTCAAGAAAAGTTACTTCCTAAATAGTATCTTAAATTCTGGTAAATTCTTGGCTAACGGTCATTTCGAAGAATATGCGAATCATGTCCTCGGTGGAGGACATTCTTTTTCTCTTGCCGAAACAACGAACCTATTTATTGACGAAATAGTTACTATTGTTAAACCTTATCTTGATAAACAAAAGTATGAAAATCCGATAACAATCAGTGAACTATTATCTCATTTTAGTCCTTATAGCGACTCGGTTCAAAACGATATCCTTGAACGATTTACAGTTAATTACACCCACAATATTGAACAACAGATTGAACGCTGCAACCAAGTGCTAAACAATAATGTTGCTCAAGCATACGCTGCTGGGTACGAATTATACAAAATTACTCAGGATGATTTGAGCAAGCTGAAATCGGCATTGTCATCCAATTCTTTAAAATATCAACTCATTGTCGATAAGCTTGCAGATGTAATTGTAAGCTGTTCCATCGCATATTTTAATGAGTACCGGGATACTGATCATGATCCTGGTGATGAAGCTTTGAGATTGCTAAAGATAGCAAGGGGCATTGCGGTTGGAGATAAAATAAAAGAACGAATTGACGAGGGACTACCCGTTGTTCAGGAGTATGTAGTTGACAAACCTCAAAGGGATAAACTTCTACCCGTTAAAAAAGAACGTGATTTTATATATTCACTACTTAACAAAGCAAACGCAGCTGTTCCAAGCAGCCAACTCCCCGAAAAGGCGGGTGCGCTGGTTGAGGGAGCTAAACCAAAACTGAACGCAATGGGGGATGTTCTAGGGAGTCGAGATCCTGACTACCTATCACTATCTGACCTCGTCTCAAGCAATGCCATTGGGATGTGTGTTGAATATTTGAATTGGGTCGTTGATGATGCTAATCAGAGATTTAGCAATAATGAATTTGCTCGACGAATGGCTATGCAGACGGCCATAACTACAATTAAGCAACCGTTCTTGAAAATCGGCGTGTTGGATATGGCCCCTACTACACGATCTAATTTTCGGGATATTCGCGAGAAATTAGGTATGATGACACAAAGTCGTACCACATCATCAAGTACAAGTAGTGGTTGTTATATCGCAACTATGGTATACGGAGAATATGATGCGCCTCAAGTGCTTGTTCTAAGAAAATATAGAGATGAGGTATTACTGTCATCAATTATTGGTCGATTCGTGGTCAAGTATTATTATCACATTTCACCCTGGTTCGTGGAAAAAACTAAAAACATGGGTTCTCTAAAATTAATTCTTAGAAATATTCTTAATCGGCTTGTCAAATATCTTGAGGATCATAATGAAAGTTAAACTGATGGTTTCGCTAGCTGTATTTAGCTGCCTAATTTACGGGCAAAATGGAATTGGGAGCACTGCAGAAGGACCTGATGTAGAAATCCCTAACACCGCGAAGCATTTAAGTGATGATACTAATCAGGTCACCCAAATAACAACGTATGGAGGCTCCTTCGGGAATGCATTTTTACAGGCAAGGTTAGAGTTAGGTCCAAGTCAGGATTTTATTTGGGAGGGCAAAATATTCACGACGGATTTTACGCATGATCACCAAATTCCTATTATCTATCGTTCTATCGAGGGTCTACAAACGGAATTAAAAGAAAAAACTATTGCCTTAGATAGTGTCATTTATGCGAAAAGTAAGGAGCTTGATATTGCTATTTTATCGGCTAGTGTGAAAATTGAATTGTTGGATAGTCTCATTGTAGAATTGTCAACTAAATCTGAGCGGCAATACCAAGCATTTGATAAAACAATCAATAGCCGTACTCTATATTGGCTTCTAGCCACTGCTTTCCTTATAATAATAATAGCTTCGATATTCTACATTTTGAAGTCAAAAATGTCAGACCAGGACGATTCACTATTATTAGTAAAAAAGACACAAGAAAAATTAGAAAACGAAACGTTACAACTCGATACAAGATTAATCCAAATACTTGAGCAGAAATTGGATCTTGCAGCGATCCAGCCACAGAAAACAAAAGATGTTGACCATACTTTACCAATAAAATTAGGCGAGGAAATCCATAGAATGCGTAAACGCTTAAATATGATGGAGGAATCCCAAGGCACAAAAGTCCTTGCTGCCCGTATCGAAAGCCTTGAAAGCAAGCTTAATGAATCTGGTTACGAGATTATTGACCTTTTGGGGCGAAAATATGATGAGGGGATGGAATTAGGAAATACCCAATTTATTCCTGATGATTCATTAAAAGATGGGGAGAGGATCATCACTCGCGTTATTAAACCACAAATATCTTTTAAAGGCGAAATTATACACGCAGCTGATGTAGATATAAGCCAAAGTGATTGAGCGAACTTTTATCAGGAGGAAAAATGGCACGGACAAAAATTGATTATGGGATTGACCTAGGAACAACAAATTCTTCTATATCAAGGATGGAAAACGGGTCACCTATCATTAAGAAAAGCACGAGTGGTAGTACCCAAGCAGATACAACCCCATCTTGTGTATCATACAATAAAAAACAAACAAATTATGTTGGTCATAGAGCTTATCGAATATTAGCAAGTGAAAGATTAAGTGCTTATAGGAAACAAGACCCCTCGTTAATCAACACATTCGAAGAATTTAAGCGAACAATGGGAACGGACGAGGAGAGGGCATGTAAAAATATGGGCACCTCTTTCTCTTCAGAAGAACTATCAGCAGAAGTATTGAAGGCTTTAAAGGGATATGTCCAAGATGAGGAAATAAATGCGGTGGTTATTACAGTGCCAGCCAAATTCCAAGGCTCTCAAAAAGATGCGACTAAAAAAGCTGCTGAGCTAGCTGGGATTCAACACTGTATTCTACTTCAAGAACCCATTGCTGCATCTATGGCATATGGAGTTGATGTACAAAGTATCGATGGTGCTTGGATTGTATTTGATTTTGGTGGTGGGACCTTTGATGTTGCTCTGATGAGAGCAACAGAAGGTATTATGAGAGTTATCGATACCGAGGGGGATAATTTTCTAGGCGGTAAAAATATAGATTATGCCATTGTTGATAAATTAATTCTGCCGTATCTATTCGAGAAATATTCATTAAACACTATTCTTTCTAATAATGAAAAGAAAGAAAATCTACGAAATGCACTTAAGCGATTTGCGGAGGAGACTAAAATTAGCCTGTCTCCCAAAGAAACTGCACAATATGAGATATTGACAGATGAACCTATTGGTGAAGACGATGATGGAAATGAAATAGAGATAGATTTAACAGTTACGAGATCAGATTACGAAAATGTAGTGATGCCAATTTTTCAGAGAGCTGTTGATATGTTAAAAGCATTATTACAAAAAAATCAACTTTCAGGTCCAGATTTAAAAACGATTCTAATGATTGGAGGGCCAACATATTCTGAGACCCTACGTGATATGGTGAGAAATCAAATCACAGAAAATATTAACATTTCGATAGATCCAATGATAGCTGTGGCTAAAGGAGCAGCTCTCTTTGCTTCAACAAAAAATATTCCCGATGGAATAAAAGAAGTGGATAAGTCAAAAGTTCAATTGAAGCTAGTATGTGCGGCTGATACAGTCGAGACGGAAGAAAAAGTTGGAATTCAGGTGCTTCGCGCAAAAACAGATGGAGAGATTCCAGAGATTCTTTTTGTTGAGTTAAATCGTCACGACAAAGGATGGGGTAGTGGAAAAGTTGGAATAAAAAATGATGCAGCCATTCTGGATGTTCTTTTGGAAAGTGGCAAGCCCAATGGCTTTTCCGTATTGATTACTGATGAAAAGGGAAGACTTTACCAGTCAGAACCTGATTCATTTTCAATTATTCAGGGCTTTAAGGTTGCAGGTGCAACACTCCCCTATGACCTCTGCATTGATGCATACCAAATATCTGCCGGCAAACAACAATTAATTAGTTTAAAAGGGTTAATGAAAAATCAACCATTACCGGCTAAGGGCTTAGGTGTTTTCTTAACACAAAGAGATATCCGACCAGGGAACAAAGAAGACAAGATAAAAATCCCTGTTTACTATGGTGAAGCTGGTACAAATTGGAATAATAATGAATTGCGTGGTGAGATTATCATAACAGGTGAGCAATTGCCTGGGATGCTGCCCAAAGGGTCTGAGGTCGAGCTCTCTGTAGAAATTGACGAATCAGAGATGATCAAGGTAAGTGCAACTTTTCCTTATCTTGATGATGAAATAGTGGATGATGTCATTAAACTTGGAAAACTACCTGCGCTTTCTATTGACTCTCTTAACAATAGACTAATTACGGCAAACACTACACTTGATCTAATGGAAGAAGACTATCCTGATATAGATCTAATTAAAGTGGAGGCAATAAGGACTGATCTGAATGATATTTCATCGCTTCTAGAGAGCGGTGGTTCCGATGGTGATACCAAGAATCAAGTGTTAGGAAGGCTTTGTAAATGCCAAAAAGCGATAGACACTTTAAAGGATATCGGTGAGTGGCCAAGAGTTGTAGGGGAGCTAAATGATGCTTTGGAAGGACTGAAAACTAATAGTGAACAGTTTGGGAATGAAAAAACATCACAGATAGTTGATCAACTTTCGAATCAAGTAAGAACTGTTATTCAGAGCAATGATCAACAGATGGCAGTACAGTTGACTGAACAGATTCGAAGCATCAGTTTCGCAATAGTAGATCAAGGGGCCGGAGTAGCATTAGAGATAAGTATGATTAAAGGCTTTGGTGATAATTTTGAGATGCACGATTGGAAAGATCGAAATCAAGCGAGAAGTCTAATTAATGAAGCAAAAGCAATCATAAATTCTAATCGACCTACAAAGGATAATCTCCGCCCAATAGTTAGTAAGTTGTATGGCTTGTTGCCAAGTGTACAAGAAGGTATCGGTCCTATTGATAAGGGCATTCTCGCCAAATGATCAACAAACAAAGCATTAGAGTATTAACTAAGGGTGATCTTATAAATGACACATATAAAATTGTGTTCTATATCGGTGAGGGAGCTTTTGGTGAAGTCTATCGGGTTAAGCACAAATATTTCGATGATTTTCAAGTGATGAAGGTTTTTAAGAGCGAGTATGTAGCCAACACGGATATAAAAAATATTTTTAATGAGGGGCAAATACTATCATTGCTAAATCATCCCAATATTGTAAAAATATATGAGATAAACACTTTCCAAAAGAGTGGCCAAAGCCATTATTTTATAACAATGAGTTTTGTAGGTGGCGAATCACTCTCCCAGCTGGTACGACGAAAAATACAATTAGATGTTCCAGTGGCTACTTCGATAATGATTGACGTCCTAAAGGGGCTTTCCGTTGCACATAATCATATCCCAACTATAGTGCATCGAGATATCAATCCTGACAATATTTTGCTTTCGTATGATAATCATAAGCCAGTCGGAATTCTCGGTGATTTTGGCATAGCAACCCTAATGGATAAAGTTACTAAACTTCCTGGTGCAGGAGGTCGCTTTATTTATTTTTCCCCAGAATGCTTTATGGGGATATATTTGCCAACTAGCGATGTATTCTCTGCCGGAATAGTACTCTATAAAGTGCTCACAGGGGTTCAACCGTGGGAGTATAAGTTCGATCAATACGCAATGGATGATAATGATCAAATATCAAGAATGATCAACTCCGGCAGGAGAGTACTTCCCCGTTCTCCTTCCACATTCAATAATAATATTGACAAGAAATTAGATCGAGTGATCTTAAAGTCATTGGAAAAGAATATGGAGAATAGATATCGGACTTCGGGAGAATTTTTGGACGCATTGGAAAAGGTGTGTGAGGTAGAGGATTTATCCCAAAGCTACTGGGTTGACCAGGACCTATAATGATTGTTCTGAAGTGAAGTAGGAGGAAAATTAATGGTAAATATAACATTCAAGAAATTGCTATTTGATGTTGCATGCGCGACTGTCGCTTGTGATGGGCATATTGATGATAGAGAAATTCATGAGCTACGCTTCATAGATGAGTCAACTACATATTTTGGAGATATTGACCTATCAGGGCAACTTGAGAATTTTTTACAAAGCGTAAAATTGCGTCCTGAAGACACAATTAATAGTGCTGTGTTTCAGCTTGGTAAGATGGCCTTAAGTCCAGTAGAAGAATTGTTGGTATTGGAAGTTGCCCTTCGCATAGTTTACGCTGATATCAAAATTGACGCCAAGGAAGTTAAACTCCTTCAATTGATTCGATCTTTCTTGTCAATTGACGATGAGATTATCAGACAGAGGTTTGGTGAAAATGAAATTCTGTTAAATGTAGATAAATTTGTTAATGATGTACCAGTGACTCAAAAAATAACATCCAGGGATAATAGTATCGACGATATAGAAAATGCATATTTCAATATAGGTGATGAGGGAAAAAGTTGAAAAGATGCAGCCGCAAATGAAGTTGATGATCTCTGTAATTGAGAAAAGAGGTGAGCGAAGGGAAAGAACTTTTTCTAATTTCCCTATCTCAATCGGTAGGTTACCTGATAACGATATAGTGATTATTGACGATTTTGTTTCAAGAAAGCATTGCAAAATATTCACTGATGGTGAGTCAATTGTAGTAGAGGATTTAAATAGCACCAATGGGTCAATCCTAAACAATGAATCGGTAGTTGAAGCTACATCACTCAGTGATAAAGATGTTCTTCAAGTTGGTAAATTTCAACTCGTTTTAAATATTCTGTAAGTCAAGTTCTATAAATATCGAGGGGGAGATTCTTTTGCAGACCGAGATAGAAAAAGCTGATGCAATGAAAGTTGATCAAGCACTGAATCACTTAAATGAGAGGGATATTCCAGCCGCAGAGGCCTTGCTACGCGATGTCTGTTCACGATGCCCTGACGAGTATGTATATGAGTACACCAGAAAGGAGTCCAGATATATTAAATTCTGGAGTGTAATGGAGTTCACTGAATATGTAGCAAAAGGTGAGGCGGATAATGCCCAACAAACAGTAATATGGATTCTTTCCGCTTACCCTCGTGCTTGTTTTTATCTTGCGTATGTGCTTGTGGATAAGCATGACCTTGTAGGAGCGCTTAAGTGGCTTAATCGGGGCAAAATAATGGAACCGCAAAATCCCAATTTCCTTCTCGAAATGGGGGTGGTGCATGCTCATATGAAGGAATCACAAAGGTCATTCGAGTGTTACGAAAAAACATTGAATATGAAAAATCTTTCAAATGATAAACAGGCTATTGCACTGAGGGGCATGGGTGTTCAATTAATTGATTTACAACAATGGGATGAGGCAGAGAGTTACTTAAATGCTTCTATGGAAATTGAACCTGAAAATGAAATTGCAAAACGAGAACTTTTATACCTTGCTCAGGTTCGATCTAAAAGAGGTTCAAAAAAAAAGAAATCATGGTTGAGTTTTTGGAAATGAGTCAATTGCCAATTTGATTCAGAGGGGGTATAGTGGAATGTCATTTTTTTGTAAACTTTTTGAATCGGATAACAAATCAAGCGAGATCTATGAATTTGATATAATGAAACAACATATTATCGATTCTAATAAAAGAAGGAAGTGAGATTCCATGATGATGCATATGAGATATTTTATTCTGCTTTTGTGTGTTGGGTTTGCGCTTGGATCAGACACCGTTCCTGCGAAATACTGTAAGCTATACAACCTACTAGGATTGATGGATATGACTACAGCTGACAAGTTATCGCCGACCATTAATTACTACGAAAAGGCAAATCCCTATTTAAGGATAAGCAGTAAGACTCTGACTCTTGTTCAAAGCGGTGAGGTTATGAACGTTGTGTCAGTGGAGGATCATGGCGAATCTGGGGTATATATCCTTACTGAAGGTCCCGCCCTTTGGCATATTGGGAAGAGCCCTGATGCAGATTTTTATGGCATATCTATTTGTGATCAAAAAGGGGAGCCACTTCGAACTGTCATTTGCGGACTTGCGAACACAGATTAATGAATGCCTTTAAGTCTTTACATTATTGACGAAAATGAGGTGGAAGGATACAAAGAATTTATCAAGCGAGTCTGATTTGGGAAGCAGCTCAAGCCTAAAGAGTGAAGCCCAAATATGAATAACTTCCAAATATTCAATAAATTTATACGGCCATATGAAGTTCCACATCTTTATAAGTATAGGTCATTTTCTTCGAAGGGAATACGTGAGCTATTTGAAGAGCAAAAAATATTTCTTCCATCTTCGGCTAAGCTGAACGATCCATTTGATTGTCATCCAACAGCCAATATCGATGAAAGTGATGACGATAAACAAAATTATCTAATGAGCATTCTACTAGAACGTGAACCTGAGGCATCAAAAGAACGAATACAAAGTTTCCTCAAACAAAAAACTGAAACTGTAAAAAATAAGGCCTGGCAACAAAAATTATTAAACAAGAATACGGCAGATATAGGAATTTATAGTCTTTCAGAAATAAATGATAGCCTTCTTATGTGGCCATACTATTCGGATTCCCATCGAGGTTTTTGCTTGGAATTTGACTCAAGTATAATTTCCACTCTTTTCTGGGGATCACTTAAGGTTCATTACCAAGACGATTACCCGACAGTTAACTTAATGCACATGAACACATTTGAGAATTTGATGCCATCTGTCCTGTATAAATCTTTGGATTGGGCTCACGAAGCAGAACGACGGATTGTTATGACCCCGCAAGAAGGTGGTGTAGGCTGGTATCACTTTCCCGCTGAACTATTAACCGGTGTCATTTTCGGAAATAGAATCAAGTCCACTGATGAGAAAAAGTTACTCGCTTATATCGAAAATTATCCCTCCAAGATTGAAAAATATAAAGTTGAACTAACGACAAAGAAATATGGAATAAATGTTGTGCCTAACGAGACTTAAAACGGACACACACGCAGGGAGTGCAAATCAAAAATGATGTGGATGGATACAGTTATCTTACAAAGCGAGCCTGTTTCTGGAGGCCGCGCAAGCCAAGAACGTTAGGTGTAGCCAGGTGCTACTCGATGCAGTTTAGCTAATAATAAAGGAGAATTAAATGGACATCAAAAAAGGGATTAACCAAATTGAGAAATCTTCAAATCCAATTCAGAGAATGATAATTGCAATCGTGGCTCCCATCGTGATACTTCTATTAGGTTACGGTCTCATTAATATTCTTGATGTGAGTCCAGATGACTTTGATGATAGCTGGTGGCTTTGGCTTATAATTATTTTATGTATTGGGTTTTTTGAGTATTCCTGGTTCAGAAATCGTGACGATGAAAAGGCACAATCCTAAATACATAATTTGCACAAAACAGTTACTCTATTAGGAGAGGCAATATGAGTAAAGACAATTCAATGGAGGCTTTGTTCTCGGCATGGTCAGCAGAACAGCAGGAACTAGATCGGATTGTTTCCGTCAAGGAAGGGCATGTAGTGATTAATGTCGGATATGAGTACAGTATAAGCTTGGGTACAATTTCTTCCGAAAAGGATGTGCTTGATTGGGCGCATCACCTATGCGAAAAAACTTGGATGACGATTCCGGTTCTTAGGAGGTTCATCGAAGTGGCTACCAGCAAATCAGGATTGAAGCTTCACTAAATACTGGTTGCAAACTCATATATCATCCCAGGTTGTGATGGAGAAAGAGTGGTCCACCTAACGAGGTACTGTCGAAAAAGGTCATTAGAAAGCAGCCAAACCTTGTCCTGAAAGTCCCTCATATTTAATGTGGAAAATCCAGACAATTTCGGACACCGATTCCGGTTATAGCTGCATTGAGGTTGCTGTGTTGGTTGGGTGGTTATGAGTTGGAGGCTGGGGATGTGTCTCTTATTTTTTAAGCGATCTTGTCCGAATTACTTTGACGACTTACAATTAAATTGGTTGCTTCATTATTATAATTCTTGGGCGGAACCATATCTGAAACAGAAAACGGGATCGCTTTGGATTCATAAAGAGGTGGACCCCAAAAACTGGACAGTGGCTTAGGTGTGAACTCCTGATTAATATGAGTCCACAAGGAGGACACCATGACAAAGCGCAAACGACGTAACCACAGTTCTAAGTTTAAAGCAAAAGTAGCATTGGAAGCACTTCGAGAAGAAATGACCATGTCAGAACTTGCAGAGAAGTATGATCTACATGCTAACCAGATCAGCCACTGGAAGAGTGATCTGGTATCTGGAGCAGAAGATGTATTTGGTGGTCACGAGCAAAACAAGAAAGATTCTGAAGCAGAGATTGATAAACTCCACTCAAAGATTGGCCAACTGACAATGGAACGAGATTTTTTGTCGAAAGCGCTCGGTCATTGAGTAAGGATGAGCGCAAACAAATGATCCGATCAGACCAAATAATGCCATATACACAGAAGTGCGAGCTGCTTAATGTCAGCAGATCCAGTGTTTACTATAAGTCCAGACAAGTTGAACCAGACGAGCAGGAACTTGCCCTGTGCCTCATGCTGGATAAACTCCATATCAAGCATCCCTGGATGGGAGCAAGGAGCCTGAGGGACCAAGTGAACCGTAGGGTTGACTATACTGTTAATCGAAAGCGAATACAGCGGCTGATGCGAAAAATGGGTATCCACGCAGTCTATGCCAAGCCACGGACTAGTATTCCAGGCAAGGGTCATAAGATCTATCCCTATCTGCTCCGGCATCTTGATATTAATCGTCCCAACCAGGTCTGGGCTACTGACATCACCTATATCCCCATGGCACGTGGCTTTGTCTACCTGGTGGCTATCATGGACTGGCATAGCAGAAAAGTATTGAGTTGGAAACTATCAAACAGTATGGACACGAGCTTTTGTATTGAAGCTTTAGAAGAAGCCATGGACAAATATGGCAAGCCTGAGATTTTCAATACAGATCAGGGATCACAGTTTACCAGTGATGACTTCACATCAGTTCTGACAAATGCGGGTATCAAAATCAGCATGGATGGTAAAGGTCGCTGGGTTGATAATGTTTTTATCGAGAGAATATGGAGAAGTTTGAAATATGAGGAAGTTTATCTGAAAGCTTATGAATCAGTGAGAGAAGCCAGAGAATCAATCAAAACTTATCTGACTTTTTACAATTCAGAGCGAACTCACCAATCACTTGACAAACTGACTCCAGATGAAGTATACTTTAAAGAATCTATGAGGAAGCTTGTAGGATAATGAACACCGGATCTTTCACACCTAAGAATCAAGAAATACTGTCCAAGGTATGGGGTCCACTTCTTAATCAAGCAGGGGGGAAAATGCTAAAATTTGCACAAATAATCTTAATCACAGCTTTTGTGATAAACACCAGTCTATTTGCAACGAACAACGCTCTCGATTTAGACGGCACCAACGATTATATTCAGGTCAATTATTCAGCATCTCTTGGCTTATCTACCAACGCTACCTGGGAATTTTGGGTAAAACCAGATGGGGCAGTAGCAAACCAAATGTTTTTAT
>Ga0209142_1000699_pt1 | contig 21463 bp, 14 predicted proteins | sample SaaInlV_120m_DNA_FD_184678 | JGI IMG/M metagenome (GOLD analysis project Ga0209142, IMG submission 184678) | Marine microbial communities from expanding oxygen minimum zones in the Saanich Inlet - Saanich Inlet SI074_LV_200m_DNA (SPAdes) (version 2) | ecosystem: Environmental > Aquatic > Marine... | reverse complement strand
TAAGTTTGCTATCGTAATGGAACTTATCAACTACCCTAGACTAGCAGCAATGAATATAGTTGCGATAGGCGGCTCGCACCTAAACCCGTTCTTTAAAAAGTTCTGGTCTAAGTTGTGCGGGTGGGCTTATATGAACGGCATCCGAGCTATAGAGGCATTGGTCTCGCCAGCCATGGCTCGGATAATATCTAAATTTGGCTTTAACCACACATACGCACACATGCGACTTAACTTAAACGAGGATTAATTATGACCCCTACCCACATCGACTATATACCTATGTCACCTCTGGCCTCAGCTGTCAGACAATCAATGTACCCAACTGAATTTAAAGGGGGTGGACTTAAGAAGGTTGTTGCTGTAGCAGCAATGGTATTTATCCCTATGGCTGCTCCGGCTATATCAGGAGCGATAGCAACAAGCGGCTTCTTAGGTGCATCAGCAACAGGTGTGTTCTCGACATGGGCGGGTTCAGCGATTGTAGGTGCAGGCCTTGGCGCTGTAGCAGCGAAGGCAACAGGACAGGACTGGAAGCGTGGTGCACTCATGGGTGGTATCGGTGGTGGTATCGCAGGATACAGCTCAGGTATGGGCTCACCGTTTGGCTCTACTGCTAGCTCAGGAGCTGGTGCTGGTGCAATTTCAAACGCACAGGGCGCAGAGATGGGTATGAATGCATTAGAGACTGCTGACTATAACTTAGCAATGGGCTCTTCAGCTGCGACTCCTATCACTACCGCACAGGGCGCAGAGATGGGGTTAGATTCACTAGAGACTTCAGATTACAACATGGCTCTTGAAGGGCAGACTGATGGCTTCACAGGCACACCCACTACTACCTCGCAGTTAACGCAAGGGCTAGATGCTACGCCGATTTCTGATGCTCAGGGCGCAGACATGGGGTTAAACTCACTAGAGACCCAGGACTATAACTCAGCACTTAGGGGCGAAACAGGTGGTTTTTCAAATGAGGTACAGAAATTGAATGGCACGATAACTACCACTCAGCCAAGAGCCGGTTTAAAGACAGGCCCAGCGCCAGCGCCAGCGCCTAAATCATCAACAACTTGGACTGAGGCATTCCAGAAAGGCTTCAGTAAAGATAACACAATGAAAGCTGCTATGAATATGGGTGGAAACTTACTGACAAACGCATTAATATCAAACGAATTACCAGCTGAACAGCAGGCACAGATTGACGCTGCTCAGGCTGAAGTTGACCGTTTAGAGGCGCAGGGTGCAGAAGTTGATGCATTAAAGTTAGCCTCAGCTAAGCAAGCATTACGTGATGCTAATAACATTAGCATCGAGTGGTTAAGGCAGCAGAAATACGCACAGGCTAAGAATAGCGGCTCACGACAAACACGAGATGCAGTACGTACTGCAAGCGCTAAAGGCTACAACCAAGCTGGTATGCCAAACGTATACCGTAGAGGCGGGTTAGAGACCGAGAAGGCTGCATCAACAGCAGGCGAGCAAGCAGCCTTAGGTGCATACGATACTAGAGGTAAGTTATTTGCTCAAGCGAACTCAATGTTCCCAACCTCTACCGGAACCACCGGTTATAGGACAAGTATGCAGAGCATATGGGACGCTGATGCGAAGCGTAAAGAAGAAGAACGCAAAGCATATGGCAGTGCATGGGCAGGCCTAACTGGTCAAGGCATAAGTTAAATTCATAGGAGATACAAATGGGATTATCACTAGGATTTCAACAAGGTGTTGCTGACGGAAGAGCCCGCAATATCTCTGACTTTGAGAACAAGAGGAAATGGCAAGCTGAGGATGAGAGTGCTAATTACCTACGCTATTTACGTCAGCTTGAGACAGATAAGCTACAGCGTATAGAACAATCACGTCAAATGCGCCAGCAACAATCACAGGATTTATCATATCAACCAGTTGATTCTATGTCCGGCATTATGCCAGTTGGTGACTCATATGAGTATGAGAGAGACCCGGAGTTACTTGATATTGACCGACAGTTTAATAGGGAACTAAGACCTGATAATTTGGCTACTACGCCTAGAGCTACACTCGCAGCTAACAACCCTATAAAGATTGCAGAGGCTGAGAAACTAGCAGAGTTTAGGCGCCTAGCTAAGGGTGACTTAGATTTTATGGGTGTAAATTTAGGAGAGTTAAGCTCCTTACCTGCGATAGAACCTGGGGAAGGCACGGGCGACCTTGGCCGTATAGGATTAACTAAAACAACCCTTAACAAAGGATTATCCGATATAGGTAAGCGCCTTAGTTCGCGCCGTATAGCTGAGCCAGGACTATTTGAGTATCAATCCAAGGAGGATAAAACTAATAGTGCTCGTAATAATAAACTGATTAATACTGCAGCATCTTGGTATACCTCAGCAGAAGCTAAACAATATTTTAGCCATTTTCCGGGGCTCTACCCACAGGCGCAGAAAGCTCCGTATGAGTTCTACACGCTATTTAAAAATAGTCAGGGTGAGTCAGCAGTAGCTCCCGGTATTACTAGCGGCGACTTTGATTTTGCTGAGATAAGCGGCGACTTTGATTTTGCTGGGGTATCTAATGAGGGCTCCGTGCAGCCTGTCCCAGAGACAGTAGTCCAGCCGTTTACTCCAGTGGCTGCTACGGATAGTGGAAACATTATTAAGGACAACAAAGGTAGAGTGCGGACAGTAGCGGACGGAACATCAACGGACGGAACATCAACGGGCGGTACTCCCACTATAACAGTAGACGGTACTCCCACTACAACAGTAGACGGTACTCCCACTGAGCAACCCTGGTCTCCGACTGCAACTCCACCCGCAATGCCTATACAAGATACTACAGAGATAGGCCCTGGGTATGAAGCTCAAACGTTAATGACTGAGAGAGATAAGCTTTCTCGCCTTGCTAATATCTACCGACAGTCAGGCCAGATGGATAAGTTTGATGAGTTAACAACGCAGGCTAATGCTAAGAACCTAGAATCCCTTGTGTCTATAGGATTTGAGGGGCTACAAGACCTGTCCAATAGAAACAATGGCGGTAAGTTAGCGGGTGTGCTATCACAGATGACGGGGAGCCAGATTCAAATACAACCAATGGATGACGGCACTTGGGATATTTACTTTAATGGTAACCTAGCACAATCATCTACAACTGCAGAGCTAACAGACTATGCTAAGACAGTCTTCAATAGTGCGTACAGAGCATCACAGGCTGCACGATTAGCGAAGTTCCAAGAGTATGAGTTCGAGAAACGCATAGATGCTAAGTATGGTATCCAATCTAAGAACGCTGAGATTATGAGCCAGATGATGAAAGATATAGCGACGGCTAATAACCAAGGTGACCTTGATAAGTCATTAGAAATATTTAAAAACTCACTTCCAACTGACCCTACAGCAGATGGCAATGGCAACTTGTGGTCGCGCAGTGGTAGTACCATAACAGGTATATTCCCTAGGGGGGTAATCGAACCAGGTATTGATGGTGAGGATGATAAGACTGTCTATACTAAGTCGTTCAATGTAAATCAGGATTCTAATATTATCCAAGGTATCTTAGCGAATGCGCTAGCAAAATAGGAGTTAGTTATGGCTAAAGCAGGATTGAGTGCATTCATGAGCCCAATGTTTGGCGCAATGGATACAGGGCTGAGCTCCACCCCGAACCCGTACATGCCTACGGACGTTTCTAAAACTATAACGGGCGTTGATAACCTAGGGCCAACGTCAGCAGACATAGCTGTTATGGGTGAGGCGGCACGTACTAAAGCTAACCAGTTCGACATGCCTGCTATGAACCGCCCAAGTTCAAACGTAGCATACAACCGTTCAACTAAAGAGATGTTTGTTAACGGTTTGTTATTCCCTGCCGAAGACCATCGTGCTGCACTTGCATCAGTGAACGAATTGACTAAGCCCCCGGTTAGCCCACCAGCTGGAGACTGGCGCCCTGTAGACCAGGGTGAGTACGAGTCATACATTAATAATATACAAGACCCAAGCCTCGGCAGGCTAGTAAGTAAGAACTGGGATGTAGGTGTTGACAACTTACAGCTACTCAGCGGTTACTTAATGCAGGCGCTAGGTGCTGTTGATACAGGGCAGGGTATTGTTGATAACAACCTTAGAGAATTATCCTATAACGAACCATATCAGCGCCTTGCAACTGACATAGAATCGGGTAGTCAGGCAGTGGATTGGTTTGTATCTAACGGAGCTCAGCTAGCACCAATGCTAGTTGAAACTGCTATCACCACATTGATTGGTGCAGGTATAGGTGGTGTAACCGGCGGAGGAAACCCTGTCAGTACAGCAGGTGGTGCGCTACTCGGTATGTTTGGTAAGGAAACAGTTAAGAAGGCACTCATTGTGGCTGCGAAGAAGCGTGCAGCAGGGCAGACTATTACAGCTGCTGAACATAAATTACTACGCGAGGCAACAAGTTTCACTATGGCTGCAGCCGCCAAGAGTCCGGTTGCATTTAGGAAAACGTTAGACAAAACAGTAGCAAACACATTATCGCAAGGCAAGCGACAAGCAACAGCAGGTGGTGCAACTATTGCTAACATGACAAACATGTATGGTATTGGTGTAGGTGATATCTATGGTGAGACGGGTAGTAGAACAGATGCATTCTTAGGTGCTGTACCTTATGCACTGCTAGAGATGATGCCCGAGTTTGCATTAGCTAAGCGCGTATTTGGTACATCCAAGACTGCTATTAAAGATATCGCAGGTAAGGGCGCTAAGGCTAGAGCCATTGGTAGTCGCGCAGGTACTGGCCTACTAGCAGGTGGTACTGCTGAGGGTTTAGTTGAAGCCTCACAAGAGGGTATCCTAATCGGGCTTAATGAAGACGTAGATATGAACAGTGAGGAAGGTGCTCACCGTTTGATTAACTCGTTCGCAGCTGGCTTCGGTATCGGTGGACCTATTGGTAGTGTCGCTAATATCCCAGGGCGGTTTGACCTAGCAGGTACTGACCAAGTTGACTTACTTAAACCAAAGGGTGTAGAGGCAGCTGATGTTACTACAGTAGGCGAGGCTGGACCGATGCCTATTGATACACCGCTGTATGATGTGCCAGAGGGCAACATCGGCGCTACAGCATCAGGGCAACAAGGTTTATTAGGTGTGTTTGGTCCGCAGATGACAGCCGCTGAAATTACAGATAAGATGGGTGTACCAGTTTCGACTGAGGGTGTACCTACACCAGAGCCTATGACTGTTGAGCAGGAGCAAGAGGCATTTGATTTACAGCGTGAGGAAGCATCGCAAGATGCAGCAAAGGATGACTTCAATGAGTTGCAACGCCAAGTGCGACAGATGCGTGCTGACCAGGAACGTGAGGAACGCAGAGAATCTGCGAAACAGGAGCAAGAGCAACAAGACTTAGACTCAGCATACGGCGCTGCAGTTAGTGGTGAGACTACAGAGGCGCAGAGACAAGTACAGCAAGACCTAGGGTTAGACGCTACTCCTACCCAGGACACTGAACAGCTAGAGTTCTTCGATGATGAAGACGGAGTAACTAAGAACGCCTTGACTAAAGGTGAGGAAGAATCCAGTTCGACTGGCACAGAGGATAGCACCAAGAAACAGAATGAGACCCTCGATAAAGCAATAGATGGGCTTATTGGTGACCCGCAACCTATTGACGACGCCACTGCTGGTGATGCTAAGACATGGAATAAAGCTAAGGGTAAAGGCGGTATCACCTGGGCTAACCTAAGTGATGCAGGTAAGAGCGCATGGATTCAAACACGGAAGACACTTAATAAAGACCTACGAAATACTGCAACATGGGAGCGTGTTGCTAAGCGCATTGAAAAGAACGCCGGAGCAAAACCAACTACTATTAAGAAGGGTGTGGCAACCCTTAAGAAAGGCGCAGCGAAGGTTAAGGTTGCAGCAAAAGCAACAGCAAAAGCAGCGGGTAAGAACTTAGGTACACCAATCACACCTATCGCGATTGAAGGTGAAGAGACAGAGAAACCTAAAGTCGCTAAGAAACCTAAGGCTAGTGAGAAACTTAAGGTCGCTAAGAAACCTAAGGTCGCTAAGAAACTTAAGGTCGTGAAGAAACTTAAGGTCGTGAAGAAACCTAAAGCTAGTGAGAAAGAACTCGCTGGTAACATGCTTAAGAAGAAGACATCACCAACCAAGGACACCCCAAATAAATTCCTAGACTTACCACCAGCAATGAAACTTAAGTCTAAGCGTAAGACTCAACTGAGTACAGCTGAGACATTACATGTGGGTACGAACAAATCTGTCAAGCTATCCTCGTTAACCCCCGAACAACTTAATGAACTAGAAGAGTTACGTGCTAACCGCGCTAGTGAATCAGACTTCGAGTCGTTCTTCCAGGAGTTAACTGCAACAGAAGTTGAGAAAGAAGTAGCCGCTAAGAAAGCTAATAAACTATTAGGTATAGCCACTCAACTAACTGCGAAAGAGCGTAGAGATGCGAAGACTAAGGCAGACAAAGTTACAACAACAACTCAAGGCCAAGCTAGAGATGCATGGGATGCACATGGTTTACCTATTAAGTGGGGTGAGCTTAACCATGTACGCCAGCTTGAGGTTAAGCGGTGGATGGATAGCCATAAGGGCAAGATATCTAAAGTCCAGGCGCTTAGGATTGCTCAAGCTGAAACAGATAGCAAGGGGGCATCTACAGTTAGGGAGATAATCACTACGCTGATGCAAGACATCGAGGGTGAGAAGAGCTCTAAGAAGCAGAAGTCTATGCTCACACACGTGATTAACAACTGGCTTCTCAACCTTAACCGTGTAGGTAAAGGCCACGTAACGTTCAAAGAAAACCGGGCTGTAGGTAAGTGGTTGAATGAAACAGAGTTTGGCCCTGCAACACGCACGTTTATAGACAACACAATAATTTCTAATCTACGAGATAATGAGCCGCGTCCTGCATCTTCTAAGGGGCAGACACACGCATACTTCAAGTACCTAACAAACCAAGGTCTGCTTGATGATGCACGTTTATCCGACATTGAATTTACAGGCGAGGCTATAGAAGCCCCTAAGGTAAAAGGTAAGGCAAAACCTAAAGCAGTAACAGGCCAGGATATAGTTAAAAAGTTACTCCGTGTTAATGCAGCTGGGTATCAGAACGTGAAGCAGGCTAAAGCAAAACTTGATAAGATGTTAGCTGATGTTAGCCAGAAGATTCTTGATACTACTGTGGTAGACCCCGAACGTGGTACTGTGCTTAGTGATTACATAATCGGTGGTAAGTTCAAAGCTGAGATGCTGGGTAGTAAAGTTCTTATTAAGACTGATGTACTGAGCAAAGACTCTCGCACTGATGTACAGGCTGCTATCGCTGCAGAGACTAAAATCATAGGTATGAACTCAGTTAGGTTGGGAGCATTCATAAAACAACTTCGCACTAAGACTAGGGCAGCTAAGAAGGAAGTAGGCATTACTCTCACCATGAGTGAGAACGAACGTGACGATATAATCGATAAAAACCCTGCACTCAAGGAAGACTTACGACAGTTAGATGTTGCGCGTACTGTACAGAACGACAAGGCACAGCGTAAGTCTGATGCCACCATTGGTAAGTATATGCGTGATGATGGTGAGACTATTAACAACCCTCTGTCACTCGGTAAGACTAAACTATTAGTTAAGAAGTGGATTAAGAAACTTAAGGTTAACCCTATAGTACGTGTGTTCAGAGACCAGGCTCATATGAAGCAGACTGCTCCGGAGTTATTCAAACGAGCAGTAGCAGCACGAGCTGACGAGTCCTTTGAAGATACCTCAGCGATGGGGTACTCATTTGGTAATAACATTATTATATTCAGCGATAGAGTCCCAACTGAGAAGGCACTGAAAGTTGTGTTAGCCCACGAGGTAATAGGACACAACGGGTTACGAGCTTTATTATCCCCCGCTTCAATCAAAGTAATCCTCAGTAATATCTTAGAGTTTGATACCGTTGTGCGAGCAGAAGCTATACGCAGAGCAGACGTATATGGCATAAGTAGACTAGAAGCCGTAGAAGAAATTATTGCTGACTCTGCTGCAGCGATTGATAATAATACACTGCTTAGATTGTGGGAAGCTATTAAGGGGGCGTTCAAAAAGATATTCAACCATGAGCCTCAACAGTGGGAAGCTAGATACTGGGTACATCACCTACGCAGGTATGCTAGAACAGGCAAATCATCCTTGGCTACACCTGAGGCTATACTAAAGAACATGGAGACCTTAGTGCAGGATGAGAACTCTGGGCGCTATGCAATGGCTGACACAGCATCGACTGCTTCCAACTGGTTACAGACTGCTGCACTCAACCAAGGTATGTCTAATTTCTGGGGGCGCCTTAAAGAACTAACTAATCCAGGTGAACTTAAAGACTATATAGATAGAACGGGCGGTATTAACAACGTGACTAATGATGTCATGGAGTTCCTCCAGACGATGGACCACACTGCTCTAAAATCCTTAGGGCTGCATGAACTCTACAAGATGTTTGAGAGCCAGGGTAAACAGTCGGGTGACTTAATGAATCGCTGGAACCGCATGATGTCTCGTGTATGGGAGCTAGAGGCCAGTGGTGGTTTAAGTCAAGTAGAATATAACCAAGTATCTGAACTATTAGCTATGGCATCACTATATAAGGGTGGCAACCTAGATAGCAACCTACTTAGAAAGTATGGTGATAAGAAACTATTTGTTATATCAGATGGCGTATGGGTTGAGAACACTGTAGTGACTGATGCTATGAAGCTAGAAGGTAGGGTAACGCTCGCACAGTTTAAGCAAGGGATTAAGATAAAAGTTAGTGAGACAGAGACTGACGGTGAGATTGAGGCTGAGTTCAGTAAAACGTTTAAGCCAGACTACCTAGCAGGACTAACTGAAGATAGTAAAGTCTGGAAAGCCTATAACGAAATCATGGATACCATGACGGACAAGGCTCTGGAGAAACTCAAAGGCCGCCTTGAATCTGCTGAAGAGGAGCAGGCGGGTGAGCTAAGTAAGTTACGCTTTATCGGCGTTGATAAGGACACACCAACCTTTAGTCGTGGGCAGATGGATACTATCAAAAAGATATATGACGTATACAAACGTATCCATTGGGAGAACCCGGACATAGACAAGACAACTGGGTTAAAGATACCTAGTAGAGAAAGCACAGAGAAGGCTGAGACTTTTCTAATACAGATAACACGGGCCTTCCACAACGACACTAAGCTACAAGACTGGCTAACTAAAAACCCAGATGAGGATTCATTTGAGTTCCTTAACGAACCTGGTGTCGCCGGTATTGTTAGAGAGTTGCAAGGGTTTAATGATTTAAAACTAGACCTTGATGCACATGTGTACCCTGTGCAGAACACTATCCGAGAGATATTCACAACAGATACACTGGTTAAGGATGCTACGCTAGGCGCTGCCCGTTCAATACTAGGCTCTTACGTACCACTGTGGCGTAAGGGTAAGTACCAAGTTATGATGAAAGCCTATGACTCTAAGGGTAACTCGGTGCAGCTGCATAAGTCTATCCACCTCCCATACTACCAAGGTGATAGCAAGACCAACATGGAAGGCATCATGAAGGAGCTGGATAGCAATGAGTTATTTGGTGGTAAGTCCTATAAGGTACTAAACTTTGAAGGGCATGAAGTTAATGTGACGCTCAAAGCTGAGCGAAGTGAAACTCGCCAGGCTCAACCAGCATCAACAGGTATTGATTACCATGCGGTGCTACTAACCATGAAACGTATCGGGCATACACTGTCGAACACCGAGCGTATTAAGCTCGTGAAAATTACAACCGCGGCATCTGACCGTAAGCGTAAAGGTTTGATGCGTGAGAATGTCGCTGGTTTCGACTGGGATATTATTAAGTTTGTATCTGAGGACTTAGAGGCTGCTGCACACGTCATCAGTAAGATGAATAACATGTATAAAATTACTTCACTTATGGATAGAGGTGAGATGTGGTTCGGTAAGCGAAGCACACTAGATGCACTAGCCGCTAGGGTTAATGAGTTCCCAGAGAGTGAGTATGATACCGACGCATTTAAAACTGCTAAGCGTGCCTTTGATAGGTATGCATATGCATACCGCCATATGGCTGGTGCTGAAGCAGGTGAAAAAGGTAGGCATATTAAGATGACTGTCGCTGGGAAAGAGGTTGACTTACAACTGATGGGACAAGGCGAGCGCTACAAAGATAAGGCTGAGGAAATACTCGCATGGTATAGAGAGGCGGATAATATCTCAGTGAGTACAGAGGACATGCTATCTCGACACCCTATTGGCTCGAAACTTAAGATGATTACTGTACTGATGCAACTCGGTGGAAATATAGCCATTGGTATCATTAATACTACTTCACTACTACTCCACACGTTACCACTACTTGCAACGTACAACGCGAAGAACGGTACAGGTGGCGGCTTCGGATTTAGTAAAGCCACTACTCAAGTATTTAATGTAGCTACTAGGCTAGGACACCGTAAGTATTCTAAGATTGATTACCTCAAGCAGTTAGCTGCTAAGGGTGCAGAGGGTGATGCTCTTAGGAAAGAAGCTGGTATTGAACAACACACTGCTGAGTTCCTACTGTCAGAAACCCAGAAGGGTGGACTACAAGCAGCGTTGTTCAATGCACTCATGGGTTCATCACGTGGTAGTATCACTAACCCTAGGCTGATAAGCGCTATCAATAAATGGATGGCTCCATTCACCTACACTGAGCAACTCAACCGTAGAGTTTCAGCCATCGCTTCATATGAGATGGAGTACGCTAGAGCCATTGCATCTGGTGAGTCTGAGAAAGAAGCTGTACATATTGCTAAGCGAGAGGCAAGAATTACTGTCGAGCAATCGCAGGGTGAGTACGGTATGTTTAATAGACCTAAGGTAGCACGTGGTTCTATATTACAATTTCCATTTATGTATAAGCAGTTCCCTATCACATCAGTGCAGTTATTGACACGTATGCCACCAGCTGGTAGAGTCTATTACCTATCACTGCTTGTGTTTGTTGCAGGTATTAAAGGTATACCTTTTGCTGATGACCTCATGGACTTAGTAGATACTCTGATGCAACATTTTGGTATTAAGAAGAAGACCGTTGAAACTGAGCTCAATAATTTCTTTGATGCGTTATCCCCCGGCTTAGCGCCATACGCTATGAGAGGTGTGTTGGACAACATAACAGGCGGTACAATTTCAACACGAATTGGTATGGGAGATTTGTTGCCATTGACGGGGTCGCTTAAAGAAGGGGCGTCGTTCAAACATGAAACGATTAATGCTCTCGGGCCAGTAGCCGCAGCAGGTAAAGGCATAGTAACAACAGGTTGGAACTTACTTGAGTATGGTGCAGAAGCTGTGGGTATTAAGTCTGATAAGAGCAACTTTATTGATGTGCTTAGAGATGCACCATTGACTGGGCTACGAGCGTTATCTGACTCCTACTCATACATGGATACAGGTCAGATAACTAACTCTAGGGGGCAAGTGTTGTCGCGAGAGATGGACAACAAGACTGTCCTTATGAGGATGTTAGGGTTCTACCCATCGGTTGCATCAAGGCAGAATGATATTGTTAGGATGGCGAAACAGACAGGTGACTACGCGAAGTCAGTACGTGCAGACTTCCGCAATGCTTGGGTTAAGGCAACTATAAATAAAGATACTGGATTGGCACGTTCTATTGAGACATCAGTGGATGAGTGGAATGCAGTCGCAGGTAATGACTCTCCTTTCTACATTAGTAACTTTATAAAATCTGCTAATAGGTCACTACGCGAATGGGAAAAACCACCGTCTGAAAGACTACAACCTGCGAAGACTATGAAGCCTACGTTAGAGCAGCTCCGTAGGATGTATGGATTTGATTAGTTAACCATCTGTAATTGACCCTGCAACAAATCCTCTGCGGCTACATCAGCATCATCTAGTATGCCTTGCAGTCGTGGATGATTGAGGTTGATACCCACAACATATGCTTGACCTAGTTTGATAGGTGTGTTCTTACCTAAGAAACACTTCTTAGACTTAGGTGTAGCATCAATGTGTTCACAGGTAAGTTCACCACAGAACGACTTGTAATCATGCCCGCTCATAGATAACCACTTACGGAAGTGAGTACGGTCTAACATTAGCGTACCACTGCTGAACACGTCAGTCATTGTCTTACGGAAGACATCGAACCTAACACGTATCTCTCCACGAGGTAAGCGCTGGAAGTCAACCACTGGTTTCTGTCCTGCTGTGTGCATAACTGTGACAGCAACATCAGCGAAGTCACTGAGGTAAGCAGCGATGATATCAAACGAGTCCATCTTACTTTCTTCTGCCACTATTCGGATAGCACCTATCTGTTCAAGTACCCACTCAGTTCCCTTAGTATAGTCATAGTCAATCAATCCCCAGTCCTTAGCAAGTTTAGATGCTAGGTCTGATAGTATGATAGCTTGTTCCCAGAATCGTTCTTGCCCACTGAACTCAGCGCCGTATCGTTTGTGGAATGTGTCAGTTGCTTCGGCAACCATGGCTCTTATATCTTCAGAACCTATTTCCATCAACTTGTTTATGAATGTGTGGCCTGCATGACCGTAGTTATTTGTTACGAAGTTATAGAGGTTTCTACCTGCTGAGCTGCTCTTAGTAAATAGTTCGTGTGGCGGCACAGTAACCTCTAGTAAACGTGCCATCTGTGCATCGGTGTCTAACCCAGAGGCTATCAACTTAGATTGCAGTGACTTGTTTGTAGATACAACGACCGGGGTTGCCCATGTTTTTGTATCACGCTCTACTGCTGAGCGACTTAGTCTCGCCTTGTCTTTACCTTGGCTCACCCAGTAACAGAAGTCGCCAACCTCTTTGTCTTGCATCATGGTGACCTCATCAATGGTCATCGGTAAATGTGCATACAAACCCATACGGTTGAACAGTGTGTTCTGTGTAAACTTCGCAGCGAAGTGCAACTTGTCTGGGTCACCATAGATGGATTGTATCCAGTATTGTGCTAGTGTTTTACCACCACCTGTTGGCCCATATAACGACACCGTTAATCCCTTCAAGCCAGTGAAGTTATACAGCGGTGCAGAGAAGCCAACGCCCAAAGCAAACATATGACTCGGCATATGTGCTTTCTCTAGCATGTTAGTCATCGTAGTCCACGCTGCAGCGTCTCCTTTCCTGCCATACATACCTGTACTTAAGTTGCTTGATGCTGTTGATAATGTAACTTGTTCTTCTGAGACACTGCCGTCATCTGCTTTGCTTATAACTGTGTCGCCTATAACAAAATGCGTATTGTTTTCTTTCCAACCCATGGTTGAATAGAGGTTGGTCATGGTACGTATCTGCCTTAGTTCTTCCATGTATGTTCGTAACATAAGTTGAAAATACTCCGTCTGTCGTTTGTTGAATAGCACAATACCTTGGTCTGCTATCGCAGTAGGAAACTCTCTGCTTCCATCTGTTAAGTATGCTTGTCGTAATTTAAGTTCAGTCCACCCGATGTGTGGTCGCTTCCAGTGGAAACGAACAACTTCATAATCAAGGTGGTCATCACGTCCATAACCTACAGGGTATATGTCAAACTTACATATGTCAATATCAGTATCATCAATAGTCATCTTGATACCATGCTGTGTACGCTTAAACGGTTTCGGGATAGGTACTAGGTTCGCTACCTTATCTGGTACTTCTGTAGTAATGGCTACCTCTTGGTACTGGATACCTAGTCGTGCTGGTGAGCCAACTTTGCCTGCATACTTACACCCTCTACAACCATTCGGTCTATCAGATTTAAGTTTGTCACAAGTTGTTGGTCCAGTAGCATTGTCTTTCCACTGGATAACTTTATCTCTTGTCGCTGACTCAGAGTAGGAGTCATGCCCCTCACTCCATTTGATTGCAGTATCTTCTGGGTCTACACAGAATGCCGCAACTCCGATGAGGCTATACCACAACGGCTCTGGTACATCCTTCTGGTTCTTAATTGCCCAACCAATCTGCTGACACTTACTAGATACAACAGAGCCAACAGCAGGTGGGTACTCTTGAGTCACTGCTAAGTTATTCAGCAACGAACTCTCACGTGGTTGTCGACTACTAGGGGCCTGATTGTATTGCACGTAGTTTGTAAGTTTACTTAGAAGAGCTTTAGGCGTAACAGGCTCAGCATCCACCAACAACTTCACCTCGTTCCCATTCTTAGGGTTGTGAGTTCCAACTGGTCGTAGTACCAGTGCACTGTTGGTTGTTAGTCCTGCATCAATATGAAACTCTTTCTCTGCTGCGGCTAACTTCATAGCACCAGCCAATGGCTTCCACTGCATAGGTGTTAGTTCTTCTGTAAGAACCCAGTATACATGCAGTCCGTTACCAGAGAAAATTATCATAGGCTTCGGTAGTTCCAACTCGTTGATGAACTTGCCTAGTGCTGTTAGTCCAGCCTTCCAGTCTGGATATGGTTTCGTTTCACCACAGTCCACATCAAGTGCCACAACTTTGGTTGCCCTAACGTTGTCTTGCTTTCGGTTGCCCTTAGTTTTAAAGGCTGATATTGCGTAGTAGGTATTGTTTTTAGTTTGGTCTGACCTAACACAGACCTTTGATAGCTCGTCTACACTGTTAAAGAACCCCTGTCTATTACCGTCTTTGTTGATGACAGTAGTGACGTAGAACCCCTTGGTAGGTAGAACGCGCTGTAGAAATTCCAACGTGTCCATTTGTCCTCCTCAATAAAAAGAGGGGAAGTTCCCCTCTCTAGTCTGCTTAATGATACTCCTCTAAATAATCAACGAGTTGCTTTTTTCTGTCCTTAGGGTCAAGCACAATGATATCGGGTGATGGCCACCCTTTGTCTTGCATAACTGACAGAAGTTTGCGTAGTGTATCACGTAGTTTGATATCATTATCTTTCCGAATGGGCGTACCCTTCTTCCAACTATGATAGGTCATACGTGACACTCCCACCACTGACGCCATGTCAGTGATAGTAAGCATCATATGCTTACGCAGCGACTCCACTTTAGAAAAATCAAGTGGCTTCGGTTTAGTCATCAGCAACTTCCCCTACAAGAGCAGCAATCTCATCAGCAAGATTAGTTGTAGCCTTGTCAACAACAGGTGCTTCCGCTGGCTCTTCAACAACTTTTCTCGCTTTAGGTTTTGCTTTAGGCTTAGGTGCTTCAACAGGTGCTGCTTTACCAAATCCCTTAGTCACTGGTGCTTCTTCAACCACTGCTACAACCACTGCTTCAACCACTGCTTCAACCACTGGTGCTGGCTTGGCTGCAACTTTAGGTACAACAGGCTTATCAATTTCTTTCTCACCTGTTATCTTTAACACTTGCTCAGTACCAAACAACTTATCTACTGCGGCTTGCGCTGCTTCATCAATGAAGCCACCAAATCCAAACGCTAACTTAGGGTATGACGCATCAGTATCGAAAGACAACGTGGTCTTAACAATCTCTGGTGGTATGCCTCTTGTAGATAGTTCTTTCTGGTAGGCGTTCAACCCTTTCAATGCACCCGGAGTTACTTGTAGTAAGTACACTGAACCATCGGCATCATCAGCAGCAACTACTGCTAAACGTTTCTGGTCTGCACAGGCTTTAATCTGCTGACCTTGTGGTGTTAACTTAGAACCCCAAGCATTCTGAGGACATGAGGCACACAAATCGTTCTGTGGATTGGTGCTGTCAGTATGTGGACCGACACCAGTCAACGAGAAACAGTCTGGTGCTGAAGGCTCTGCATCTGGAGTCCATGCTTTCTCATACCATGTCTTAGATAACCTAGGGTTAGCACCCACAATGATTACATCAATCTTGGTTGAGTCAAGGACTGTTTCATCACCGCCATCAACGATGCGGAAACGACTACCTTTGATAGAGATACGTGGGAAGCCATCGCCACCCGTTGCTAGTCCACCTGTTAACGATTGCGCTAATACAGATGGTGCGCCTACTTTGCCTGCAAGGTGTGCAGGAACTTGGATATTACTGGGAACAATATTTGACATTGTACTCTCCTATTTTTTATTATTAAACATCAACTTTGGGTGCAGGCTTACGGACATTGACGTCAATCTTTGTGCCGTATGTAACTCCTGCGGGGACAGCCTTGTTCATGTCGATGTATCCACGAACTGCTGTTTTACTTACACGCTTTTCAAACAAGTCGTATGCTTCATTCTCTCTGATAAATCCTAGCATAGCGTCCCAGTCTGCAACTCGAGCATAGTCATTGGTAGTTAGAAATGCTGTACCATGATTGGTCTTGAAGGATGTTACTCCGTCGGCATCTGCTTTCTCCTTTAACCACGACTCAAGTTTCGTCATGTTCTCTTTAATACCTTTGACCTTTGCTTTCGACTCAGACTCAATGGCTTCTTTCTTCTTGCGAAACTTCATGTATGTTTCAATTACTTGGTCTACTGTTAGACTCATATGTCACCTCGTTTCTTGTTGTATTAAATCAAGAAGCAATCCCTGTAACTTTTGTTTGTTACGTAGCCTGTCATACATCTTAGCCTCCACTGCGATGGACTCAATGTGTACAACATTTGATACATGCTTCTTACCTATTCGCTCAATGCGACCATTCGCTTGAACATACTGCTCGTTACTTGTTATCGGTCCATACCATATGATGGTCGACGCTGATGTTAGTGTTAACCCATGAGCCATAGTTGCAGGATGTGCAATCAATACCCTTGGGTCTTTACTATTTTGGAAGTCGTTGAATATCTGGTTGCGTTTTGTTGAACTCACTGCACCATTAACAACTGCGACACTCCACTTCTTCTCCAACTTAGCCTTCAACATATGTAATGTTCCAGTTAACGGAACGAACAATATAACTTTCTCACCTGCTTCTTCAATCACCTCCTCTACTGCTTTAATTCTAGGCGAACAGTCCAACTCAATGTTCTGCCCGTCATCACCATAGACTACACCACATGCTATCTGTACAAGTTTCTGTAACTTAACAGCCTCATTGACAGCAGTGATAGAGCCTTCCTCTTCCATTTCAATAACGAAACGCCTTAGCATTTCCTTGTAATACTTTTCCTGTTCCTTAGTCAATGGTACTTTACGTGTCTGTATTATAGTATCGGGTAAGTCAAAGCACTCATCACGAGAATACCTAACCGATGGTTGTAATACATCCTTCACAATGTCCACTGACTCTGGTCTGGGTAGCCACTTCCATTGCCCTATCTTCATCATCACTTGGTCACGGAACGCAGTGTATGTGTTGGAACAGAACGGACTGTTGACTAACTTCGCTAACGCCCAAGCATCTGTTGGGTCATTAGGTGTTGGTGTACCTGTCATCAACCACAACCTTGTATTCCTATTACCTTCCATCCACTTACGGAATATCTTAAACCTATTAGTAGATGGGTTGCGTAGTACAGCAGCCTCGTCAACGATGATAAGGTCAAACATATCTTTCGCTTCCTCTGCTATGATATTAAATCCATCATGGTTAATGATGTAGAAGTCAGCCTTAGTATGTAGCAACTTCTTTCTACGTGCTGCTGTTCCGTGTAGTGTGACTGCAGTGCGATGTATAAAGCCTGTAAATATACTATCACCCCACACCCTTTCAAGTGTAGACAGTGGTGATATGATTAGACACTTCTTAACCTCACCTGCATCCATCAAGTAGTCAGCAGCCCATAGTGCTGACTGTGTCTTGCCAGTACCAATGTCATTAAGTACCAGTGCTTTCTTGTGCATGGTTAAGAATGCAGAGGTTAAGCGTTGGTGCTTGTAGGGAGTGAAATCGCCAACCCAGTCATAGTAATGTAGGATAGGTGAGGGTACTTTAATACCGAGGTTACGCAGTACCTTTACTTCATCAATCTTATGGGGTGCTACTACAATGTCAGTACCTTTAACTGTCATTAACTTTGCAGATGGTATGCAGTCAAGCACACGGTTAGGGTTAGTAAGTTTTAACGCAATAGCCTTGGCTTGTTCGACAACTACCACTGTACCTCCTTGGCACTAATGATATAGTCCTCGACTTCTTTAATAGTGTCGTCATCAAAGACCAAGAAGCACTTGCCACCTGCTGCTTCTATGTCCCTCATACACTTATCTTGTAGGGCTGTGGGTTTCTTAGTCCTGTCAGCCTTAGCCTCGACTCCTACTATCCTACCTTTAACTATTGCAAGCCTGTCTGGTATACCCGCCCTTCCAAACGGACCAGACTGTGGACTAAAGTACCATATCTTATACTTCTTAAATACTTTATCCAGTCGACTTTTAATCTTACCTTCTGGTGTTGTTGCCATTGTTCCTCCTCTTCACTTGTATTATATACTTATATTTACAGCAGTGTCAACTAAAGTTTTGCATAGTCACACATATGTTTCGCTGGACACCAAGGGCATAGCCCACTTGGCTTAGGTGGCCAGTTGTCATGCTCTGCTGACTCATAAATCCTGTTGATACGTGTCATCAAACGAGTCCACATCTCGTTAGACTGTTCACGCTTGTAAACTTCTGTGTCCATTGCCTTAGTCTTTAACCATATCAATGATGACTTAACTGTGTTCACCTTAGGGTAGTGCTTGAACACTTGTAGTGCAAACATCTCCATCTGTGTGAAGTCTGGTCTACGCTTACCTGTCTTCCAGTCCAGTACATAGGCCCTATCCTCATGGACAATCAACACATCAAGGATTGACCTAAGCCATGCGTCTGATGCAAACCAATCTGTTGGTGTTAAGTTTTCGTCAAGCGTCATCTTCTGCTCGGCTAGTAACTCACCGCCGATTGCCGCCTTCTCCATAGATACACACAGTCCCTCATACATCTTGGTCTCATCAGTCAATGGTGTCTTATCTCTAAGCCTCAACTCCAGTGACTCATGGACACGTTCACCATACATACTTGCCTCGCCCCCTTCATCTTGTACTTCCTTGTTAATACGCTGGTGCATATATCTTTTGGGGCAGTTCTCATACATCTTTAATGCCGAGAATGAATGTGCTAATTTCATTTGTCACCTCCAAAGAACTTGTCACACTTGCCCATGTATATTGTATGTACTACACCTGCTACATACCCTAGAACAAATACCATTGCTACACCTAGCCAACTTACTATTACTTGTATCATTTCTCCTCCTCAACAGGTTTAATTCTATATTCTCTATCTGTGTACCAACCTGGTGTGACAGTACAATCTTCCCAGTCAGCAGTATCTGGGTGTTCACAGCATAGATGTACTTTATGTTGCACTGTGTAGCCCTCTGCCCAAGCGTGTATCTCTCTAGCGTGTATATGTTTTTCCATTTACTCCTCCTACTTTGCTTCACTATAATTATTACCAAGGTCTGCTTCACAAGCCACTGGTAAATCCTTTGCCCAACTTGGGGGCTTAGACATTTCTTCAATCATAAATGCCTTTGCTTCTTCTGCTTCTTCTTCCTTAACCACTACGATAATCTCGTCATGGACTTGGAAAGATACATGGTATCGTTGCCCTATACGCACCATCTGCTCTGCAACTACGTTCCTTGCAAGGGCTTGCACTACATTCTCCACCACCTTACCACCATAGATGCGTGTCCAGTTATTACCTGCTATGCTGTCACCATTCGAGTGCTTTCTATACACTCGGGAGTCAGCAAGATAGGAGAACCCACCCGAACCTGCTCTTAATGCAGGGTAGTGAATACGCAAACCGTTCGGCATCAATATACCTTCATGGTCATAGGACAGAATGTCGTTAATCTGCCCACTACCACCTGCTAACATGCCTGTAAGAACCGTGCCACATCTATTCCAAAATGCAACAATCCTGTGGTTCTTTTGTCTGTATAAATTTACTATTCGTTGTGCTTCAAACTCATCAACATCAACGGACAGCCCACCCATACCTAGTGCTAAGGTATCTTTAAACTTAGCATGACCCATGCCATAACCAAGACCTAGTATACATGTTTTACCTACGAACCTTTTAACTTTATCAGTCTTTTCTACCTTGTACCCATACACATCTGAAGCGAACTCACTGTACACATCACGCCCTTCTCTGAAAGCATCAAGCAAGTCCTCTTGCCCCGCAACATATGCTGTCATACGGGCTTCAATCTGTGATGAGTCACAAGCAACCATCTTATAACCTAGTGGTACAGTCAGTGACTCACGGATAGCACCATTACGAGGTAGGTTTTGTAGATTTAACTTGTCACCGCCAGAGAACCTACCAGTGTGAGCACCATAGTATTTAATCATGATAGGTAAGTAGCCACGCTTGGCTGTTTCGATTAGCCGTTGTGTTCTAGTCTCCTCTATGGTAGACTTGATGCCAAGTCTTGCCTTAACAAGGCTACCAACTTGGGGGTCATCATGTTCCAACAAGTTTAAGAAAGGTTTGTCAGTCTTAGCGAATGCATATGCTACCTTGCCTGTACGCAGGCTAGTCTTAGTAGGTACTTCCACCCCTAATGCCTCAAGTAACTTAGCAAACATAGCATTACTCATTAACACTTTCTTTACCTGTGCCTCACTGAACTGACCCATACCTAGGCTATCTATCAAGTCCGACTTGGCTTGCTTAACACCTATGATGTGGCGTTCTAATACATCAGAGTCAAGTACCACTGTTGGTTCAGTATACATACGCAATGTCTGGTCAATGATGAGTAACTCATGCGGTGGGAAGCCTTGCTTTAGTTTGTTGAATAACTTATAGGTTAGTTCAACATCTTGGATACAGTAGTCTGCAAAGTCTTGCATCTCTGACTCACTGAAATCCTCACGCCGTTTACCTACTGTGTTCTCCACCTCTGCACCTTTCTCGCCTATACCATAGTAGTTTGCTAGGGCTTTCAAGGAACTACCCTCCGTCATCTGGTGCTTAGGTTTAGCCATACACATAGTATCAAACCAGAACTTAGGCTTAATACCGTACAGCCACGACAGGATTGCACCATCAAAGTATGTGTTGTGGCATAAGATAGCCTTGTCTGTGTAGTCAAGACTATTCAAAAACCCACCAACATCTTCACCACTATACCAATCAGTGGGGTTGTCGTTTACTTTAATACCTACACCTATGACTTCAAAGTCTGCACTGCGTACATACTCCTCGGTTGTCATCTTGGATAACGAGAACTTCTTATCCCAGTAGGTTTCAAAGTCGAGGGTTACTATGTCCATCTTCTTTCTCCTGAAAGTTATCTGCTTTACGCTTATCCCAAGCATCTTCTAGTTTCTCTTGTACGCCTAGTGGTAATTTGTTCTCCTTACACTGGTCTAGTTCTACTGCCATATCATCTATTTGTTCTGCTGTCTTGTAGTTCATTCCTCTACCTCATTCCATTCATCAGCATCACCATCTTCATCTAACTCTGCTTGATACACTTTCTCAGGTCGTTTGTAATCACACTCACCTTGAGCATTTGATGCATATGAAACCCACTCACCATCTTCTTTATGTTGT
>Ga0209142_1000697_pt1 | contig 21505 bp, 19 predicted proteins | sample SaaInlV_120m_DNA_FD_184678 | JGI IMG/M metagenome (GOLD analysis project Ga0209142, IMG submission 184678) | Marine microbial communities from expanding oxygen minimum zones in the Saanich Inlet - Saanich Inlet SI074_LV_200m_DNA (SPAdes) (version 2) | ecosystem: Environmental > Aquatic > Marine... | reverse complement strand
CGAAGATGATATCCAGGCGGTTGTTAAAACACTAAAATCAGACTTTTTAACACAAGGAGACGCAACCCCTTTTTTTGAAAAGTCATTGTGTCAATATACTGGCTCTCAATTTTCAGTCGCGGTAAATAGTGGTACTTCTGCACTTCATGTAGCCTGTCTTTCTTTAGATCTTGGAAAGGGGGACTGGCTTTGGACAACTGCAGTTAGTTTTGTAGCTTCAGCCAATTGTGGACTGTATTGTGGGGCCAAAGTTGATTTTGTTGATATCGATCCGAATGATTGGAATTTAAGTATTCATAATCTTAAAAGAAAACTCAAAATTGCAAAGCAAGGAGCAAAGCTTCCAAAAGTATTAATTGTAGTTCATCTTTGTGGACAATCAGCCAACATGAATGAATTGTCTCGCCTAGCAAAAGAATATAATTTCAAAATTATTGAGGACGCATGCCATGCTCTTGGCGGGAAATATCTCGGGAAGCCAATTGGTAGTTGCATATATAGTGATATAACTGTTTTTAGCTTCCACCCCGTAAAGTCTATTACTACAGGAGAAGGGGGAGCTGCCACAACTAATAATTTAAAGTTGGCAGAAACAATGAGACTTTTACGATCCCATGGTATTACTCGGGATCATAAATTCATGATAGGAGAGCCTCATGGAGCGTGGCATTATCAGCAAATATGTTTGGGCTATAATTATAGATTAAGTGATATTCAATCTGCGCTCGGTACCAGTCAATTGAGTCGTATCGATGATTATATTAAAAAGCGCAATTTGGTAGCCACATATTATGACCAAAATTTAGATTTATCTAAGGTAAGTATACAATTGCAAGATGAAAAAGTGATGTCATCTAGGCATTTGTATGTGATTAGATTGAATGAGGATAAAGTTAAAAAAAATCGCCAATATGTTTTTGAAAAGTTAAGAGATGCAAATATTGGAGTTAATGTACATTATATTCCAATATATAGACAACCTTTTTATCAAAAATTTGGCTACAGTAGCCTAAATTTTAAAGAGTCAGAAAAATATTATGCTGAAGCAATTTCTATACCAATATATCCTTCGTTAGAGAAAAGTCAACAAAGATATATTGTAGAAACAATTAATAAACTAACGTAGTAAGTTGACCTTATACATATATGAATATCAGTGTAAATAAAACGGATAGAATTGCAGTTTGTTCAAGATCCTTTTCTAAAAATAAATTACTAAGAAGTGAGTTACTAAAAAAATATAGCAATGTTAAGTTTAACGACGAGGATCTTAAGCTACATGGCAAATCTTTGATTGAGTTTTTATCTGAATGTGACAAGGCAATTATAGCCTTGGAGAAAATTAATGATGATGTGTTGTCCAAGCTACCGAAATTAAAGGTAATAAGTAAATATGGTGTTGGTCTTGATATGATTGACTTTAACGCAATGCAAAAGAAAAAAGTGTATCTTGGTTGGACTGGAGGGGTTAATAGTAGGTCAGTTTCAGAACTCGTGATCGCATTTGCTATTACAATGTTAAGGGACCTGTCCCCCGCTAATCGTGGTATCCTGACTGGAGATTGGAAACAATATGTGGGTCGTCAACTTACTGGACGATCGATAGGTATTATAGGTTGTGGGTTTGTTGGTAAAGATTTGGTAAAATTGTTAAGAGTTTTTGGATGTAAGATCTTTGTAAACGATATACGCGATGATAACGACGATTATTATAAGAAAAATAACATTACTCATGTGCCCATCGAGGAGTTATTATTAAGATCGGAAATTGTTACTATACACACTCCCTTAGACGATACCACGGAAAATATTCTAAGTAGAGAAAGATTGTCGATGATGTCACCAAATTCAGTGTTAATTAATATTGCTCGTGGTGGACTTGTTGATGAGAGTGCACTTAAGGATTTATTGATTCAAAAAAAGATTGGTGCTGCAGCATTTGATGTTTTTAGGATTGAACCACCTTTGGATTATGAGTTATTAGAGTTGTCAAATTTTTATGCAACTCCCCATATAGGAGGTAGTGCAATTGAGGCAATTGATGCAATGGGTAGAGCTGCTATTAATGGGCTTGATAATTACTCATTGCCATCGGAAATTATTAAATAAAAATGGTACAATTAATTCAATACTTACCTTTAACTCGACCAAGAGCGACATTAAAGTTCTTGAAAAGCCTTAATACTCGTGGGATTAATTGTATTTTAGACTTGGAAGACAGCGCACAAGATGCATTTGATGTAGATAAAACTAATATATTGAAGCATGAAGCAAGATTGGGGTTGGGTTATATTTTAGAGCGTTTGGAATCGAATATCTCTATTGAAGTTTATATTCGTATTAATTCATCCACTTCAAGATATTATGAAGAGGATTTGAATTATATTCAAAATGCAATACCCTCAGATTCAATAGTGAAGGGTATCTTCCTTCCAAAAGTTGAAAGTTATAAACAAATAGAGGATTTAAGCTTTAGAATTAGTCAATTCAATAACGCCTCACTAGAAATTGTACCAATGATAGAAACCAAATCAGGGTTGGCCAATCTTACTAAAATTTTAGATTCAGATGAAAATAATAAATTATTTGATTTTGTACATTATGGGCATTTTGATTATTGCTTAAGTGCGGGTATATGGCCATTTTCTACACCACGTGATGTAGAATTTTGGGATATTATTAAATATATTTTGTCTGAATTAAATAATCATTCAAAATCTTTTGTGCATACACCCTTTCCTTTTCCAGAAGATAAGACACTTTTCTGGCAATCGATTTTTTACTTAATGGATTTGTTTCCAAAGGTAGATATTATGTACAGCACACTGAATATTGATCTTTCATTAACATTACCCGAAGACAATCTCGGAGCGATAAATCCAACACAATGCAAATTATCAACAAAGGAACTTATTTCTCAAGCTGAATTGATATGCAGGGAATTCTTGGAGAATAGAGCTAATAAAAGATCTTTCGCTATCTCAAATGGTTGTTTTATACCGCCGCATCAGTATATTGCTGCCAAGGAATATTTGAGTAAGCATAAGTAGTTATGAGTAATATAGATAAGACATCCCCAGAAACTTTAGAGCAAGGCTTTATGGATTCTTTCCATAAATTAGGCATAGGGAGTGACGATAATTTATATATAAACGGCAATCTAGCTGCGCTAGGGAAAGTTAGATTAAAGAAAGATGTTAAGCAAAAAATTCTATTGACAGCTTTCCAAAAGAAAATTGGCTCGACAGGAACAATCTTTTCGCCATCTGCTTCTATGAATTTGTGTAACACTCAAATACCATTTGATATTAAAAATACCCCGTCCCATGAGATGGGTTCTTTTGCAGAGTACATTAGACTCGCTCCAGAATCTGTAAGAAGCTTTCACCCATTTTGGTCGATATCAGCGCTAGGGCTGAATTCAGAAAGATTGTGTCATGTTTCCAGAAATGCATATGGTGCGGGGACTCCTTGGGAAGTGATGCTTGATTTGGATGTAAGACAAGTCACTTTTGGTATTCATCCTTCTCGTGCTGTAACATTAATTCATCATGTTGAAACAGTTACAGGTGCGCCTTATCGATATATTAAGGAATTTTTGCACCCTGTGATTACTAAACATAAGATTGAAGTTCAACCATTTTATCAATTAGTAATGTATAAAAATAGTCAGGTACAGAAAAGAATAAGATTGAATGAGCATTACTTTAATGTTTTGTCCAAGAAAGGTTTATTTCATGAAGTTCATGATAAATCAGGACTTGTCTTTTACACATTTAAATTTAGAGATTTTTATAATATAGCTGTTGAGTTTTTTATTGATGATATGTACAATTATTTAGAATACCCTCCAGAGGTTAGACCTTATCGGATTTAAATCAATTGTCTAATAAAAAACTTTTAGTTACTACCGCACTACCTTCTTTATTAGGTTCTTCAGAAGAGCTTTATCTTCTTGGGTCTTGGTGCGCTCCATTTAATTATGAAAAACATCTAAAAAATAGAGTTTTTTTTATACAGTCACATCATTGGTCCGATTCTAAAAAGAAAGCTAAGGATTATGATTATATTGGTGACCTATATGAGCGAGTGGTTTATCAGTTATCAGAATCACTTAACCATTACCATGGTGTTAATTATTCAAATAGATATTGGAGAATTGTATTAGGGCCATGGCTAATTTCATATTTGCCACTTATTTGGGATAGATGGGAAGTGTTAAGAGTAGCGTTTGACAGTTGTAATAAATTTAAAATAAAGGCTTATGGGTCTGACAACCTCCCCATACCATCTTGTTATAATGAATACAGTTCATATACTCAATCCGATCTATGGAATCATTTGATCTTTTTAGATATTATTAATTACCAATATAATAATATGGTCGATGTGGAGAAATTAGATGATTGTTGTGAGACTGACTTTAACAAGGGCAAGGAAAAAACACCTAATACTGTCAAAGCAATGATTCGTAGGTCAATTGATAGTTTGTTGTCTATATTGGATTTCAAAAGCAAAGTTTTCTTTTTTGAATCTCAACTTAATATAATATCATTGTTAAAAATGTCTATCGCTCTAAGACAGGTTCCAAGATTTAGATTTTTTGATGAGTCAAAATATTGCAATATAAGTAATAAAAAAATACAGAGGAGTTCTATTTATCTAAATTTATCGACAGAAAATAAATTTGAAAAGTACTTAGAAGCAAATCTTATTAAAAATCTACCTATTTCAATTATGGAAAATTTTATCAATATCAGAGATAGAGTGGCTAAAATAAAATTTGATGGCAATATAATATTTACTAGCAATGCACATTTGCATAATGATGTATTTAATATATGGAGTGCAGGTCAGGTTACATTATATAACAAGAAGTTAATTACATCACAACATGGTGGTGCAATTAAATCATCAATGTCGATTTTTAATCACCAAGAAAAAGTGTCAGACGTTCATGTTGTGTGGCACAAGCCTATTGTTGAAAATCATAAGCAATTACCACCATTAAGAGAATTTTCTGACAACCTGATAACAACAAAGAAAGAACATCTTGTGTTGGTGGGTTATGAAACTGGAAACTATGTTTATAATGCACAATCAGGCCCCTGTTGCGAACACTTGCTGTCAGATTACAATCAGAAAATTAAATTTATAGAATCAGTCGATTTATCTATAAGAAATTCTTTAAAGGTAGAATCAAAATCTCTTGGTTTAGGGTATTTCCATTCAATGGATCGGTATATTGAAAGTTTGAATATTGAATATCCTAAAAATGGAGGATCTTTTAATGCGGCCCTGAAAGAGGCGAAAGTTGTTGTATGCACTTACCCTCAAACCACTTTTTCTGAAGCTATGGTTTCTGGAATTCCAACAATTTTATTGATGGTTGAGGGTAGATGGCCTTTACACGAGATGTTCTCAAGTTTGGTTGAGGTCCTTTATGAAAATAATATTATCTTCTATGATCATTTATCTGCTGCAAGACATTTGAATAGTGTTTGGAATAATCCAGACGAGTGGTGGAATAGGCCGTCAGTTCTTAAAGCAAGAGAGTGTTTTAAGAACGAATGTTGCCAAATAGATAAAAATCAAATATCAATATGGTCAGAATTTTTTAAAGGGGAATGTAGTGAATAAGATCGCACTTGGAACAGTGCAATTTGGTATTAATTACGGTGTTAACTCTACAGGTTGCCAAGTTACACCAAGTGCGGTAGCTGATATTTTAAATTATTCTCGAAGTCACAACATTGAGTTGCTAGATACCGCGCCAGTTTATGGGAATAGCGAGAAAGTTTTGGGTAGTGCAAATATCAAAGATTTTAAAATTGTCACTAAGACCAGGAATTTTAATCAATCCTTTATCACTGATAGAGAGATAAACTTGTTAATTAGTGATTTTAATCAATCACTACAATTATTAAAGAAAAAGTCTATTTATGGTATATTGGTACACAATGCTGACGATCTCTTAAGACCAGGTTCAGATAAGATTATTAATCAACTTCGAATCTTTAAACAACATGGGTTGATATCTAAGATTGGTGTTTCGATTTATACAAGCGATCAACTGCAAAAAATTATCGATAGATTTGACATTGATCTTGTTCAATTACCATTTAATATTCTAGATAGACGTTTAATTGATAGTGGGATTCTACATAAAATTTATAACCAAGGTATTGAGGTGCATGCTCGTTCTGTTTTTTTACAAGGTTTATTACTAATGACTAAGGAGAGTCGACCTAAAAAATTTGGTCGCTGGAACGACTTATGGAAACTGTGGCACGAGTGGCTTTCTGATAATAAATTAACAGCATTGGAGGCAACTATCAGATACGCAATTTCCATACCTGAAATATCCAAGGTGCTAGTTGGAGTTGATTCCAAAGATCAATTGCGGAACATTTTTGAAGCTATAGATGGTCAGCTTCCACCTATTCCTGAAGAATTTTCTGTGTATGATTCTGACCTACTAAATCCTTCAAATTGGAATAATTTATGAAAATTGTAGCCTTAGTGCAAGCAAGGATGGGGTCTACCAGATTGCCTGGAAAAGTATTGAAGTTAATTGTAGGCAAACCAATGATTGAATTGTTATTGATGCGATTATCTAAATCTAGTGAACTTGATGATATAGTGGTTGCAACTTCAAAAGAAGATCAAAATGACCAATTGCAATCTGTGGTTGAATCACTAGGGTATCAATGCTTTAGGGGTTGTGAAAAAGATGTATTAAATCGTCTTTATGAGTCTGCTAAATCTGTAAATGCTGATGTTATCGTGCGTATTACCGGTGATTGCCCTTTAGTAGACCCAGTATTAGTAGATCAGTGCATTCAAGGTTTTAAAAAGTCTAAAGTTGATTATTTTTCAAATGTAAATCCTGCAACTTATCCAGATGGGCTGGATATTGAAGTAATGTCATTTACTTCGATTGAGCGAGCTAACAATGAAGCCAATTCCGAGTTTGATAGAGAGCATGTTACACCCTATATTCGTAATTCCAGTTCATTTGTTAAGGGCTCTATGAATCATACTGAGGATTTATCTGATCAGAGGTGGTCGGTAGATGAGCCAGAAGATTTTATTGTTGTAACTAATGTGTTCGAAAATTTCTCACCTAATATTTTTTTTAATTGGCAACAAGTATTGAAATTAAGAAAGATTCAGCCTAAACTATTCCAGGCTAATCGAAAGATTAAAAAAAATGAGGGGGCGACTATGGGTACAGGACAAAAGCTATATAGAAGAGCTAAAAAAATTATTCCTGGTGGCAATATGTTACTTTCTAAAAGACCAGAAATGTTTTTGCCTGAGGGTTGGCCGTGCTACTTCAGTAAGTCTAAAGGATGTAAAGTTTGGGATTTAGACGGAAAGGAGTATATCGACATGTCTATTATGGGTATAGGTACCAATATATTGGGTTATGGTCATCCTGAGGTCGATGAAGCAGTTGTTAAGACGGTAAGAGATGGTAATATGGCAACGCTTAATTGCCCAGAAGAAGTTTACTTGGCAGAGAAATTAGTTGAACTCCATCCGTGGGCAGATATGGTTCGTTTTGCTAGATCTGGAGGCGAAATAAACTCTATTGCTATTCGTATTGCACGAGCGTCTACAGGTAGGGAAAAAATCGCTATTTGTGGTTATCATGGTTGGCACGATTGGTATCTATCTGCCAATTTAAATAATGATAAAAATCTTGATGGACATTTGTTACCAGGTTTATATCCTAAAGGTGTTCCAAGGGGCTTAACAGGTACTACGCTACCTTTCAAATATAATGATATAGGGCAATTGGAGCAACTGATTAAAGACAATAATGGCGAGATTGCGGCAATTAAAATGGAAGTCTCTAGAAATGAAGGCCCTGAAGATAATTACTTGCATAAGGTGAGAAATCTAGCTACAGAAAATAATATTATTCTAATTTTTGATGAATGCACTTCAGGCTTCAGAGAAACTTTTGGTGGTTTGCATAAAAAATACGATGTTGAGCCCGATATTGCTATTTTTGCCAAAGCATTAGGAAATGGTTATGCTATTTCTGCTTGTATTGGTAGGCAAGAGTTTATGCAAGCAGCGCAGCAGACATTTATTAGCTCTACATTTTGGACGGAGCGAATTGGTCCGACTGCCGCATTAAAAACCTTAGAAGTTATGGAAAGAGAGAAATCGTGGAATCAGGTTACACAAATTGGTTCCAATATTGCCAGCCAATGGAAAGCCTTGGCGAAAAAATATGAATTAAAGATTAATATATGGGGATTGCCGGCACTTAGTGGTTATACAATTGAATCGCCAAATGCACTAGCTTATAAAACTTTAATTACTCAAGAAATGCTCAAAAAAGGTTATTTAGCCGCCAATAGTGTTTACACATGTATTGACCACACACCAGATATACAAGATGGATATTTTGAGGCCATTGAGCCTATATTTTCAACTATTAAAGAATGCGAAATTGATAGAGATGTATACTCGCTCTTAGATGGGCCGTGTTGTCACAGTACTTTTAAAAGATTGAATTGAAAAAATGAAGAATGCTATCAAAATATTTTTGAAAAAGATTGTCCTTTTACTGAGTAGTCTAAAATATTTTCGTTACATATTTTTTGAAATCACAAATACAGTTGCAAACTATACATCCAAGTCATATTGTAGAGGCCTAGAGATAATTTTTTTTGTGCCAAACGCATTAACTTATTTTCGCATGAAAACTATTGAAATTAAGGAGCCAGAAACATTAGACTGGATAGATAGTTTTGATAAAGGAGCTATTTTTTTCGATATTGGGGCTAATATTGGTGTTTTTAGTTTGTATGCGGCTAAAGCGCGTGAATGTGAAATATTCAGCTTTGAGCCATCTGTATTTAATTTGGAATTTTTAACCAAAAATATTAATATAAATAATTTAACAGAACAAATAACTATCGTTCCTTTATCATTACATAATAAGACTCGAAGAAATTATTTAGACGTTTCAAACCCAGTATGGGGAGGGGCGTTTGTCGGTACATCTGAAAATAAATTAAAGTCAAGAGGGTTTGGTTTTTACACTTATTCAATATCATTAGATGATTTTATTGAGGTGTATGGCGTCCCTACTCCAGACTATATTAAAATTGATGTTGATGGGGTTGAAAGTCTTATATTGCAAGGCGGAATTAAAATTTTATCTAAGGTAAAAAGTATATTGATTGAGGTTGATGATTCCAATAAAACAGAGAAAGATAAAATTGAGTCAATCTTAAAACAATTGGGGTTTAATTTAAAAATTAAGGCTCACTCTGACATGGTAGAAAAGAGCGAACACTTTAATGTTTATAATCAAATTTGGTCACGAAATTAGAGGAGCTATATTAGCATGATAGACAAGTATTTGACTAATCAGGAAAGAACTGAAGAGTATTTAAAAAAGTTTAATCGAGCCAGTATCTTAAAATCACTTGTTAAGTCAGAATCTCCAATAATATTTGATGTTGGTGCAAATACAGGCCAATCATTGCGTGAATTTAAAGAGATATGGCCTGATTCAGTGGTGCACTGTTTTGAGCCTCAAAAAGAGTGTCTTGAAAATCTTGAAAAAAGTGCGTCAATGTTTAAAGATGTATTTGTGAATAATTTTGCTGTTGGCTCAAAAAATAAAGAAGAAGTATTTTATACTCATGATATTAGCACTGGAATTTCTGGCTTTAACAAAGTAAATCTTGAGAGTGTTGATTCTATCGATCGTAGTAAGATAATTTCTGGAGATAATCAAGAATTCAAAAATTATCAAAATAAACTAAACCACTCAAGGCAAGTTTTAATTAAAAGACTTGATGAATATCTTGTCAATGAATCAATAACAAAGATAGATTTTTTAAAGATAGATACTCAAGGTTTTGAGCCAGAAGTTTTAAGCGGATTAGGCGAACGATTAGGTGATGTTGGTGTAGTTTTAACTGAACTTATGTTTTATGATTATTATGAACGAAGTCTATCTTTTTCTGATATTGAGCAGTTTTTGTTACCTGCCGGTTTTAAGTTGTTCGATATTTCCCATATTGCCAAAAACCCAATGAATGGCCGCACAGATTGGATTGATGTAATATACACGAACAATAAGCAACTAGATGTCAAGTAATTCTTTAAAAGAAAAGCTGAGTAAGAAAGAGCTTACGATTGGTTCTTGGATTAGTCTAGGGAATACAGCTATCGCTGAAATTATGGCTAATGCCGGATTTGATTGGATTGTTGTTGATTTAGAGCATAGCACGATCTCAATAGAGCAAGCTGGTGAGTTAATTCGAGTAATTGATCTTGCAGGTTCTTTCCCGCTTGTTCGTTTAACCAGTAATGATGAAAATCAAATTAAACGGGTGATGGATGCCGGAGCACATGGGATAGTAGTCCCCATGGTGAATAGTGTAGAAGATGCAATGCGTGCGATATCAGCTACACGATATGCACCGCAGGGTAATCGAGGCGTTGGTCTTGCGCGTGCACAGAAGTATGGAGCGGGATTTAAAGATTATTTGGAGTGGCAAAAAGAGAATCCTGTTGTTATTGTTCAAATTGAACATATTGATGCGATTGATCATTTAGAAGATATATTTTCTATTTCTAATGTAGATGGTTTTATTATCGGCCCATACGATCTTAGTTGTTCTATGGGAATCCCTGGTGAATTTAAAAATCCTAAGTTTCTAGAAGTGATGGAGCTCATCCGAGATTGTGCCAAGCAATCAGATAAACCTGGCGGATTGCATATTGTTGAGCCAGATCGAAAATTATTAAATCAATCAATTAAAGATGGATACTGTTTTATTGCCTATAGTGTGGATATTCGTATGCTCGATAGCGTTTGTCGTGAAGGCCTTAATCATGTGAAAGAAAAAATACAGTGAACAATATCGTGATCATTCCTGCTCGAATGGGAGCATCCCGTTTTCCAGGTAAACCGATGGCAAAAATAGTTGATATCCCTATGGTTGGACACTGTTATTTCCGCTCGAAATTAGCTGATGGTATTGATGAGGTCTATGTTGCTACTTGTGATGCAGAGATTGCTGAGTATATTCGTTCCATTGGTGGTAATGCCGTGATGACATCAACTTCCCATACTAGAGCATCCACGAGAACTGCAGAGGCCCTGGGAATTATTGAGGGTGAATCTAATCAAAAAGTTGACGTGGTTGTCATGGTACAAGGTGATGAGCCACTCATTCCACCCGAAGCGATCTCTGAAACATTAAATCACTTTTCTGATTCTGCAGTTGAAATCGTTAATATTATGTCTCAATTTAGGACGTTAGAATCGTTCGAGGATAAGAATAATGTGAAGGTGGTAGTGGACCAGAATAATGATGCACTTTATTTTTCTCGTGAATCTATTCCATCACCCTGGAAAGGGTGGAAAGAGTCACCCTGCCTTATGCAGACTGGAATTATCGCATTCCGACGAAACGTATTACACCATTTTAATAGCATGAATGAAACTATACTGGAACAAGTTGAGTCTGTTGATATGAACCGTGTACTGGAAACTGGAGGCAAGATCCGCATGGTTCTAACTGAGGCATTAACGATTGGAGTTGACACTCCAGAAGAGCTTAAGCAAGCGGAACAATTACTGAAAAATGACCCTGTTCTTGGACAGTATGCATCACTATGAAAGAGGAGATTAGACTTGGCTATTGAATTTGATCCAATCTTACATGAGTATTGGATGGTTAACCTTAATAAGATTTTGGATAAAGTTATATGCATCAATTAAAAGTTGGTATTGCTGGGTATGGCGTAGTGGGTAAGCGTCGTCGTATCTGTGTTGATCAACATCCTAGACTACAGATGGTTGCAGTTTGTGATCGTATATTTTCTAGCGATGGAGTCATGGAAGATGGTCTTCGGTGTTATTCAAACTATCAACAATTATTGGAAGAGGAATTGGATATTCTTATTGTTTGCCTAACCAACGAAATCGCCCCTAATGTAACAATTGTGGGGTTGAAAAAAGGGCTACATGTTTTTTGTGAGAAACCGCCTGGCAGGGATGTCTCCGATATTATCCGGGTTATAGAAGTTGAACGACAAAATCCAGACTTGAAATTAATGTATGGATTTAACCATCGATATCATGATTCTGTGCAAGATGCTCTTCAGATAATACAATCTGGTGAATTGGGAAAAGTTATCAATATGCGTGGCGTGTATGGTAAGGCAAAACTTATTACTTTTAACCAGCCTGATTGGAGAACTAAAAGAGAGATTTCTGGCGGAGGTGTGTTGCTTGATCAAGGAATTCATATGGTTGACCTTATGCGTTTGTTTGGTGGTGAATTCACGAAGGTACATAGTTTTATTTCTAATAGCTATTGGGGGTACGATGTTGAAGACAATGCATATGCTCTAATGAAAACAGATAATGGTGTTGTGGGTATGCTGAACTCTTCTGCTACACAATGGAGACATCGTTTTAACTTAGATATAAATCTTGAAAAAGGCAGTATTATCTTAGGTGGAATTTTATCAGGTACTAAAAGTTACGGTGCAGAAACCCTAACTATTGTAAGAGCTGACCCAGATAACGATAAGGGGGACCCAATGGAACAGATTACCCGTTATAATCGAGACCCATCATGGTGTAAAGAAATTTCTGTTTTTGCTGATTCTGTATTGAAGGACAAACCTATTTTAAGTGGGACTTCTGACGATGCACTGCAAACTATGAAGATGGTTTATAAAATATATTATTCAGACACTATATGGCGTAAAAAATATGACATACAAAACCCCAATTAATAAAAATAACATTGATCTATTTTATGCTTCTGATGCTGCAGTTTTTGCAGAGAAGTATATTGAATATCTAAGCTCAGTATTAGCGAGTATTGATACTAATGAAATAAGTGCTTTCATTAGTACATTGCTAGATGCCCGTAGTCGTGGGGCAACTATTTTTTTTGCTGGGAATGGTGGCAGCGCAGCAACAGCTAGTCATTTTGTTAATGACTTATCAATTGGTACTAATGATTATGATCAGCCATTCCGAGTAGTAAGCCTTACCGATAATGTTCCAACAGTTACTGCTTTGAGTAATGACTTTGGTTATGAGGAGATTTTTATTAGACAACTTCGCATATATAGTAAAGAGGGTGATGTTTTAGTTGGAATTTCAGCATCAGGAAATTCTTTGAATCTTGTTAAGGCATTCGAATATGCAAAATTATCTGGGATTAAAACAGTAGCTATCACAGCATTTAATGGCGGTCAATTAAAAAGCATGGCCAATGAAGGAATACACGTTCCTACTATGCAAGAAGAATATGGTCCTGCTGAGGATTCACATATGGTTCTTGACCATCTTGTCGTATCTTATTTGATGAGATATATTAAAGATATGGGTTCTAAATGATATATTAAAGATATGGATTCTAAATGATATATTAAGATGTTAAAAAATAGTATCATTGCCTCTAATATTGATAATTGTATATTTTTCAAGCTTAGTTAAGATCATATGAGAGGTAATTATCTGATCTTCATATTTTATATAATAACTTTAAGTCAAAATCATGAATAGAAATAATCCTAAAAAGCTATTGGAGTATGTAAAAAGTCTTGTAAAGCATACGGGAGAGAGTTTTGTCTCCACTGTCAAAAATACCTCGATGGAAGTATCATATAGCAGTGATTTCCCGAAAGAAATAAAATCTAATCTCGATAAAATACTAGAGGAAGAAATCATATCTGGACTTTTAAGTCTAAATATTCCAATATTAAGCGAAGAAGCAGGATACATAAATATAGATAAAGATTCGGAATATTTGTTTATTGTTGATCCGCTTGACGGCACTTTTAACTTTACTAGAGGGTTAGGTCCATATGCTATATCAGTAGCATTGTGGTCTAAAAATAAGCCCATTTTTGGGGTAGTTTATAATCTATTAAGTCACGAATTAATATGGGGTTCAAGTGAGATAGGTTCTTATTGTAATGATAAAAAAATACAAGTCTCAGACGTAAATGAAGTTGGTCTAGCTGTTTTATGTACTGGGTTCCCAGTAAGGTACAATTTTTCAGATATTGGTCAGGAGGCAGATTTTTGGAATGTGATGCAATCGTATTCAAAAATTAGAATGCTGGGTTCAGCTACTATATCGTTGATAAATGTTGCGAAAGGATCAGCTGATGTTTATGCTGAAAAAGACATAATGATCTGGGATGTTGCGGCAGGTATTCCCATTGTAGAAGGGGCTGGCGGGAAGGTATATTACACAGAAACGACATATGGAAACGCATTAAATGTATTTGCTAGCAATAGTCTTTTGGTTAAGCATAATTTTCTTATACCTTAATATTCACTCTATCAGATATAATTCTTGTATTCTTCATTAGTACCTAGGACTTAATTTTATAAAAGGCTTGTTTATGAAACCTTCTCTTACAATATGGGATTCTGATAAGCAACCATCGAATAATGATGGAAATGTTTACACATGGAATGGGTACAAGGAAAGCGAATCAATTTTTTCATTGCAAAAATATATCGAAGAGCATGATATTGAGCTTAGACGTAGATATATGGTGTGGGTTTATGATTTAAGTCTTAAGGAGGTTAATAATAAGAGTCTTATTGAAATTTTTTTATTAAAAAAAGACTTTAGTTATTGGTGGATGACTAATTTTATAGAGCAAAGCATGTTAAAGTCACCCAATATTCCTGATGTTATAAAGATATTCTCACTAGAGAAAATATTGAAAGAGTTAACACCGAAAAGTGTTGTTTTGGTTAGTTCTAATAGAGCTTTAGTATGTGTCATAGAAGATCTTTGCAAAGATCTTGATATACATTGCATTTTATCAAATCAGAAAAATAAAAGAGTTAATTTTTCTTTTATTAATAATTTTCGAATAATTTTTTTGGAGATTATAAAATCAATTGTTGTATTTTTATCTTACTTAAAAATCCTTGCATTACTAAAAGTAAAAAGAGAAGAAAAGCGGAAGTTTGAGCCTAATTCGCTATTTATAGTGACATATTTTACAAATTTTTGTATGAAAAAAGCTGTAAAAGGCAATTTTTATTCTCATTATTGGGGGCAGCTACACAATTTATTGAAAGATATGGCTATTAATGTAAATTGGCTGCATATTTATCAAAATAATGTGGATATTCCCACAAATCAAGCGAAGAATCTAATTAGTAATTTTAATAATAAAACATCATTACAAGTGCATAATTTATTAGAGTCTTATTGTACAAAAGATATCCTATTTAAGGTTATAAAAAGTTGGTTTAAGATTTCTAAAGCTAGACAAGATTTAGATAACCTTTCAACTATCTTTTACTCAAGAGAGGGTAATTACTCATTGTGGCCACTGGTACAGAATGATTGGAATTCTTCCTTAATAGGAAGCAACCTAATATTGAATATTTTTCATTTTGAATTATTTAACAATCTTTTAAAATCTATTCCTCGCCAAAATGTAGGGATGTACTTATTTGAGAATCAGTCTTGGGAACGTGCATTTGTATATTTATGGAAGAAGCACGGTCATGGAAAACTTTTAGGTGTTGCTCATACTTTTGTTAGATTTTGGGATTTAAGATATTTTAATGATAGGAGGTTCTTTAAGCTAACCGGTACATCATTGATGCCTAAGCCTGATTTAATTGTATTGAACGGACGCAATGCAATGGATACATATCGAAGATCTAATACCTATTCAACATTTGCTGAGTGTGAAGCTTTGCGTTATGACTTTCTGTCCGATATAAATAAAATTAGAAAAAGCAACAGAGGGAGTCACACTTCAAGTTTAAATATTCTGATTTTGGCTGAATATTCTATTAACACATCGAAACATATGCTATCTAATGTTTCTGAGGCCATTAAGTTGATTGATAGAACAGTCTCTCTTTCTATAAAGCCTCATCCAGCCACAGTAATAACTAAAGATAAGCACTCTTTTTTGGAATTTAATATAATTACAGATCCACTGCCAGAGATTATGCCATTATTTGATCTAGTTATAACAGGAAGTCTGACTGTTGCATCTTTAGATATTTTTTTATCAGGTATCCCGTTAATTATTATATTGGATCAAAAAAAATTAAATTTTAGCCCATTGCGTGGTACAGAAGGTGTGTGCTTTGTTTCTTCTATGGCGGAGCTTAAGAGAGCTATAGATTCTTGTCAGAATCCTGATAATTTTCCGGATATAAAGAATTTTTTTAAGATTGATAATAACTTGTCGAGTTGGAAAAAAATATTGTCGGAATCTCTAATTTAATACTTATGTAATGTATTATATTTTATACTCTAATTATAGGATTTATTTATGAAAGTAGTTATACTTGCTGGTGGTTTTGGGACTAGACTAAGCGAAGAGACTGGGTTAAGGCCAAAACCAATGGTGGAAATTGGAGGTAAGCCGATACTATGGCATATTATGAAAACGTATTCGGAATATGGTTTTAATGATTTTGTGATTTTACTGGGTTACAAAGGTTATTTTATTAAAGAGTATTTTTCTAATTATTTTCTTCATCAAAGTAATGTGACATTTGATTTATCATCTAATTCCATGGAGGTTCATAGTAACTCCAGTGAATCGTGGAAAGTTACATTGCTTGATACTGGGATTAACACTATGACAGGTGGTCGTATAAGAAAAGCAAAAGATTTTATAGGTAGCAATCCCTTTATGCTTACTTATGGTGATGGAGTAAGTGATATAAATATACTTGAGTTGGTTCAGTTTCATAAGTCCCACGGTAAAACAGTAACTATGATGTCTGCACAGCCGGATGGAAGGTTTGGTGCATTAGATATTGGTGAAAATAATCAAGTTCAAGAATTTAAGGAAAAGCCAAAAGGTGATGGTGGCTGGGTAAATGCAGGTTTTTTTGTGTGCGAACCAAAAGTGTTTGATTATATCACTCAGGACGATTCATTGGTATTTGAACAATCCCCCTTAAAAGAACTCGCTAAAGATTCTGAAATTTTTACATATAAACATAATGGTTTTTGGAAGCCAATGGATAGTCTAAAAGATAAAAATGATTTAAATGCTCTATGGAGTGAGAATATGGCACCATGGAAGGTTTGGAAATAAACTATGTTTGGAGGTATTTATAAAAATAAAAAGGTTTTAGTTACTGGTCATACTGGATTTAAAGGCTCTTGGCTTACTACCTGGTTAATTAATCTAGGTGCGGAGGTTGTTGGTATTTCAAAAGATATACCTACTGCCCCATCTATGTTTAAAGAGCTTAAATTAGAAGATAAAATTAAACATTATCAGGATGACATAAGAGATCTTGCCAAAATAGTTGGTATTGTCTCCAGTGAGCAGCCTGACTTTCTCTTTCACCTTGCAGCGCAGCCAATTGTATCAACTTCATACAAAGATCCGATGGAAACTATTTCATCAAATGTAATGGGGACAGCAAATATTCTTGAGGCGCTCAAAATATCGAATCATAAATGCATAGCTATAATGATTACAAGTGATAAAGCCTATGATAATGTAGAGCAAATATGGGGGTATAAAGAAGATGACAAAATGGGTGGAAAAGATATTTATAGCGGAAGCAAAGGCGCTGCAGAGCTTATCATAAAGTCGTACTATCATTCTTTTTTGAAAAATGAAAATTGCAATATTAGATTATCTATTGGCAGAGCCGGAAATGTCATTGGCGGAGGGGATTGGGCCCAAGATAGAATTGTTGTTGATTGTATGGAAGCTTGGGATAAAAAAGAAAGTGTTGAGATAAGAAGTCCTGATGCAACAAGACCGTGGCAACATGTGCTTGAACCACTAAGTGGATACCTTAGCCTTGGTCAGGCCCTATATAAAGACAATGGATTGGATGGGCAAGCTTTTAATTTTGGACCTAAGGCTGAACAAAATCATACGGTGAAGCAACTTATTAAAGATTTGAGTCAATATTGGTCTTTTCTTGATAAAAAAAGTGCTTTTATTGTTACTGATACCATTCCTTTTCATGAAGCTAGCTTGTTAAAGCTGAATTGTGACAAGGCTCTCTTTTATCTTAAATGGCAGGCAAATTTAGAATATGAATTTACCATTAAGTTTACTAGTGAATGGTATTTTGATTTTTATAATTCTGATAAAAGTATGCTAAATAAGACCGTAGAACAAATTACTGAGTATGAAAATATAGCTCAAAATAAAGGTTTAATATGGACGGATTGATCTTAACGCCTTTGAAAGAGATTCATAATCCTAAAGGAAATATATATCACGCCATGAAAGGGAGTGATGATGAGTTTTATGGATTTGGAGAGGTTTATTTCTCAAGCATTAATAAGGGGGAAATAAAAGGTTGGAAAAAACACACTGAGATGATCTTGAATATCGTGGTCCCTAAGGGGGCTATTAAATTTGTGATATATGATGGTAATAGTTTTGAAAGTGTAGAATTATCACGTAAAAATTATCAAAGGTTAACAATAAGCAATGGATTATGGCTAGCGTTTCAGGGGGTTGATAAAGAAAATATTTTATTAAATATAGCGAATATTGAACATAATTCTACTGAAGCTGTCAATGTTGATATTGGCTCATTAGATTATGAATGGTAAGCGTGTATTAATTACAGGCGGTAATGGCTATATAGGGGGCAGACTTGCAAACTTTCTGAAGAATGATTGCGATATTGTATTAAGTTCAAGAAGTAGCATTAGAGCTCCTACGCTATCACATTTGAAATCGTTAAAAATAGATTGGGAATCAGAGCAAAGTCTAGATAAGGCTTGTAAAGGTATTGATATAATTATTCATACTGCAGCAATGAATTCTCAACAGGCATGCTGTGACCCGACGAGTGCATTGCTTGTTAATACTGTAGCAACTTCTAGACTGCTTCAGGCTGCGAAGAAAAATCATGTTAAGCGCTTTATTTATTTGTCTACTTCTCATGTTTACGGTAAGGCACTTAATGGTCTAATTTCGGAAGAAAGCTGCCCCGTGGCATTCGATCCGTATTCTAGTAGTCATAGAGCGGCAGAAGATCTAGTTCTGCACGAACACTTAAATAATAATATTGAAGGTATTGTTGTTCGACTGTCTAATGCATTTGGTTATCCTATGCATAAGAATGTTAAGTGTTGGGGTTTGTTAATTCCTGATTTATGCTTACAGGGCGTAAAATCTGACTCTCTTAAATTGAATTCATCAGGGGTGAGATTGATAAATTTTGTTACAATTTCAGATGTTGTTAGAGCAATTCAGCATCTTTTATTTGTACCAATTGACCAATTTAATACTCCAATTTTTAATATTGGCGGTAAAGAAACTAGTGTTTCAAGTATGACTGAATTAATTGCTAAACGTTTTTTAAAATTAAAAGGTAAGCCTCTTGGCATTCTTTGTAATCCTCGTCAAGAAACAGAAAAAATAAGTGACTTTATATATAGTTCGAGAATGATAGAAAGTACAGGTTTTTCTGCATTAAATAATATAAATAAAGAAATTGATGATTTAATCAATTTTTGTTATGAGAGCTTTTAGCTAGTGTCTGATTTAATTTCAGTAATTATTCCAACATATAATAGAGAAGTGGAATTAAGTAGGGCTTTGTCAAGTCTAGTAAGTCAAATTTATCAAAACTGGGAGGCGATTGTTGTTGATAATAATTCAACGGACTTTACAGAGAATATTGTAAGGTCTATGCAAGATGAAAGAATCAAATTTTATAAAGTAAGTAATAATGGCGTGGTTGCCTTTTCAAGAAATTTCGGGATAGAAAAATCTATAGGAAAGTATATTGCTTTTTTAGATTCTGATGATTGGTGGACGCCTAATAAACTTGAAATATCGTATTATTATTTGACACAGGGTTTCGATTTGGTTTATCACGATATGTATTTGGTGAAATCTAATTTTAAAATCAAGCCATGGAGCAGGGCTAGAACGAGACGATTGAAGCAAGATGTATTTAAAGACTTAATTCAAAATGGACAAGCCATTAATAACTCAAGTGTTGTTTTAAAGAAAGAGCTACTTGACAAAATTGGAGGTATTTCTGAATCAATTGAATTAATTGGGGTTGAGGATTATGATTTATGGCTTAAAATCTCTAAGATAACCAGTGCTTTCAAAAGGATTTCAGGTGTATATGGATATTATTGGATTGGTGGAGGGAATTTAACTAATAATAAATTAACACTATCAACTGTAGATGCAATCAGGGATAAATATCAGATTTATTTTGATCAAACTGTAGGTATAAACTGGATAGAATACATTAAAGGCAGGGTTTATTTTAAGGAGTTTCAATTAATTAAATCTAAAAAACACCTTGCTAAGGTAACCTTGTCAAAGGACTCTTTTTATATATATCTAAAGTCTAAGTACATGATACTTTTAATTTTACTGAAAACTAGTATTAAGGATACATTCTATAAATGGAAATAATTAAAAAAGATACGCTAATTAACACACTGTTGTTTATATTGTTTTTTTTCAGCTTGCAAGAATTCGGTATTCAAATTGGTGGGGACGGTGTTTCTGCAAATTATATATTTATAATTTTACCTTTAGTCTTATTTCTATTAGGAAGGAAACACGAACTATCTATACCCTTAGAAGTGGTATTGTTATTAATTATATTTTCTTTTATTTATGTAGTTGGCATTCCAAACGATATTTTTAATTTAAGTAATATGGAATCGTTCAGACGGTTTGCTAGTTACGCTATATTTATTGCACCATTTACTCTTACTTTCATTAAGTTTAATTCTCTAGATTTGAGATTGTTTAAGCTAGCAGTTATATCTGCATGCATTTATTATTGTTTATTGAGTTTGTATGACTTGACATATTGGATGTATGTTGTGGGTGCAAATATAGTAGATCTTAAAGGAAAAATCGGATCCCAAAGATATGGATTTATATTATTATTAGGATTTTTTATTACACTTTTTGGGGACGATATATTTAAACCAACGTTAAAGTACAAGGTTTTTAAATTTATTGTACTTGCTGTAATTTTGTCTGGAATTTTTCTAACTTTTTCTAAGACCTCAGTCGTTTCTCTTGTGGCATCGCTATTAATATATTTAGCATTGAATTTTAAAATATTTTCAGCATTTGAGAAGTTCACAATTAAACATATTATCTATACATCATTTTTCCTCTTATTGATTTATATAGGAATTAATATGTTTATGGTAATATATTTAGATGCCTTTCTGCATGCAATTTCTTTTGATGCAAATAATCATGAAACGTCTTTAGGGTTTAGAATTTATATGTTTGATCTTGTCATGCAATTTCTTGCTGAAAATCCAATATTTGGCTCAAACTATAAAGGCATTTATGCATTGTATGGTCAGCTTTCTGTCGGGTCTACACATAATCAGTTTTTAGATGTATTGCTAAGAGTTGGCCTTATTGGTTTTATTGTTTGGATGTACATTGTTTATAGAATTTTATTGACATTGAAAGCCGATAAAGCTCTATTTTTCGGGTTTATTTCAAT
>Ga0209142_1000675_pt1 | contig 21938 bp, 22 predicted proteins | sample SaaInlV_120m_DNA_FD_184678 | JGI IMG/M metagenome (GOLD analysis project Ga0209142, IMG submission 184678) | Marine microbial communities from expanding oxygen minimum zones in the Saanich Inlet - Saanich Inlet SI074_LV_200m_DNA (SPAdes) (version 2) | ecosystem: Environmental > Aquatic > Marine... | reverse complement strand
CTGATAGACCATGGGGCAAAGGTAATAATCCAAAAACTGCAGTTTGGGAGTTTTTGAAAGAAAATGATAATTTTGAGATTGATAAAGATATTGAAAATAAATTATTGATTACTGTTGCACCTGATGGGTATTTGAAGCGTATAAAATAGTAATGTAATTTTGAAAATATCAAATAAATGCATTATTTTTGATAAAATGATGGGAAAATTGATAGAGTCAAACTTTAAAATCTATAACTTATATTCTAAATATCCCTAAAGAAAAATGTCTTTTCCAACTACCTCGGTCAGGGCTGGCGGCCATCATGTCGCTGGCCTTTGTGCCGCTGTACATTAAATACCTTGGTATTGAAGCTTATGGTTTGATTGGTATCTTTGTCATGCTGCAGGCTTGGCTGACTTTGCTTGACATGGGCGCCTTAGGGCGTGAAATGGCACGATTTACCGGTGGTGGCCACGATGCAAGTCGATCTGGGATTTGTTACGTAGTATCGAGATAATTGCTCTTGGTATGGCTGCACTCATAGGGCTTGGTATTTGGGCTGCTTCTGGTTGGCTTGCTACTGACTGGGTGCAGGCAAAACAAATACCAGTAAATGTGATGACCGAGGCATTTACGTTGATGGGCTTAGTTATTGCGCTACGATTTATCGAAAATGTTTATACTAACAGTATTGCTGGACTACAACGCCAGGTCTTGCAGAATGTGGTAACCAGCATAATGGCAACCCTGCGCGGACTAGGGGCTGTAGGTGTGCTTGTTTGGGTTTCGCCCACCATTGAAGCATTTTTTATCTGGCAAGGTTTAATATCACTGGCAACTGCTGTTGTTTTCATGGTCGTTGTTTACAGCATACTGCCTCAGCCACCACATGCCGCCCGCTTCTCTGTGTCGGCGTTACTTAACATTTGGCGTTTTGCCGCAGGCATGCTTGGAATCACGTTATTAGCACTTCTACTGACACAGATAGATAAAATTCTGCTCTCGCGTTTATTGACATTAGAATCCTTTGACTACTATGCGCTGGCAGGGTTGGTTGCGGGTGGTCTCTATATGATGATAACCCCAATCGGAGTCGCTTTTTATCCGCGTTTTACCGAGCTGTTTACTCGACAGGATGATCTGGCTCTGAGAAAAGCCTACCATCTTGGCGCACAGCTGGTTACAGTGCTGATGGGTTCAGCAACCGTGATACTTATTGTGTTTGTCAATCGTGTATTGTCAAGGTAAGGGTTATGGCACATCTTCCGTTGATTCTGAAGTTAGATCAATAAAAAAATTATTAAGGCTAGATAAAAGTGCTAAGGTGGCAGTTGATATTGGTGGAAATATTGGAGACTGTACAGAATCCTTTTTAAAAATATTTCCTGAGGCTGAGGTTCATATTTTTGAACCACAAAGACTAAATATAGAGAAGCTTAAGTTAAGGTTTTTAGGTCAAGAAAATATCAAAATTCCCGTGAAAAAGTCCTACGGGAATTTGATAGTCTTTTAGTGACAGATCAGTATTCCTACGTTGCTTGTAAGTAAATTGGCCAGAGAGAGTTGTTATGGTGGTGATGAGATGTTTGTTGAAGGGTATGGTCCATATACAAATGACCGCATTACGCTAGTTCACTTTAGACCAAGACTCTATTATGTAAAAACTACATAGTGATGGTAATCGCCATTATCATCTTTAATAGCCTGTAAGACATTTATGTATAAAGGCTATTGTTGTAAAACTATTCAGACAAGATTGTCTTAATTCATTCGTTCAATCATTGAACAAATGTTATAATGAACTATATTATAAGTAAGGCTTTATATAAATTTACTATATTCAGCAAAATGGCAGAGTGTCTAAAAAACAGAATGAATTTCAAATTTTAAAATCTTTAGAGCGAGACTCACGCCCTACTCAAAGGCAATTATCTAATGACTTGGGCGTTAGCCTTGGTAAGATTAACTATTGTTTAAAAAACCTTATTGGAAAAGGTTTTATCAAGGTTAATAATTTTAGAAACAGTAGCAACAAAATCCAATACTCATACTTACTAACCCCAAAAGGAATAGAAGAAAAAGCAAAGCTGACTTTGGATTTTATAAGAATTAAAACTCAAGAATACGACACACTAAAACAAGAAATTAAAGGCTTAAAGCAAGAAGCAAAGAATATGGATAGGAATCATTATTTTTAAGAATTGGTATTTAATTCAAACTAAGCCTAGAGAAGAGTGTGTTGCTGAGAAAAATATTAGCAGCCAAGGTTTTGAAGTCTATCTTCCTAAATTTTCCTTAAATAAGAAAAATGAGCCACTATTTCCAGGATATATCTTCGTACATCTAGCAGATAACATCAACTGGAGGCCTTTATTATCAACTAAAGGTGTGGCGAGGTTTGTTAGATTTGGCCATGATTTCGCTACCATTCCAGAGTGCGTTATTGGCTCAATTATGGATAACGAATCAAGCACTATTGAAAAATATATCAATGCATCTAAGTTTAAAAAAGGTGACAAATTAGCTATTACTTCGGGTCCGTTAAAGGATGTTAATGTATGTTTTGAGCACTATACGGCAGATGAGAGGGTTGTTGTTCTGTTTAGCATGCTGAACCAGAAACAAAAAACCACCATAGAGAAGAGTCAAGTTGTGAAAATATAGAGCTCGATATCTATATCTATTGAATCAGTTACTTCTGTTAAAATAATTTTTTTTAACAGTATTTTATCTTTTAGGATGGTAGTTTATTTTTCATTTGTCGTGCGGTAGCTATTGTATAACTTAGTCTTATTTACGAATAGTTTATGATAATAGCCATCACCATAAATGACTTGAGAGGTATTTTTTTTATATGTCCCGGAATTATTATGTTGAAGAATTGGTATTTAATTCAAATAAGGCTTTATATAAATTTACTATATTCAGCAAAATGGCAGAGTGCCTAAAAAACAGAATAAATTTCAAATTTTAAAATCTTTAGAGCGAGGCTCACATCCTACTCAAAGGCAATAAGTAGTGAATAACTCATAGGTATGTTGTTGACAGTAATATTTTACAATATATAACGATGTTATCATTTGAAATAAGCATGTTTAGAGTTATATCTACCATAATAAATTTTACAACCGCATAAACTTGGCTGACGATAGGGCTGAGCTAAAGAACTAATACATCCTCTACTCACTAGCTATTACCACTCTTAACTTTAAAAAAAATTAAATGCAACCTAATCAATCTCTCATCTACCTCCTTCGGCGTCTATGGCTGCATATCAGTCCCCTGAGGCGTGTACAGTTTGGGTTTTTACTCGTATTAATGATCTTAGCATCGTTTGCAGAAATTATAAGTATTGGTGCTGTGTTGCCTTTTCTTGGAGTACTAACTGCACCGAACCACATTTTTGAACACTCGGCGGCTCAGCCTATTATTCAGTTCTTCGAACTAACATCGGCCGAGCAACTTTTGTTACCACTGACTATTGCTTTTGGATTAGCGGCTTTATTTGCAGGGATAATGCGTTTATTACTGTTGTGGACTAGTACGCGTCTTTCCTTCAATACGGGCGCCGATCTTAGTTTTAGTATTTACCAACGCACTCTTTACCAGCCTTACGTTGTGCATATTGCCAGAAATAGCAGTGAAATTATTAATGGCATTTCATCTAAAACTGGAGCTGTTATAGGGGTAGTTATGATGATGCTCACTCTTATTAGCTCCAGCGTTATGTTAATTGCTATTCTCTTTGCCTTGTTAGCAATAGAGCCTGGTATTGCACTAGCTACTTTTGGTGGTTTTGGGTTGATCTATGGTTTTATAATTTGGATTACAAAAAATCGACAATCAATTAATAGTAAACGTAATGCTCGTGAAACCACTCGTGTTATCAAATATATTCAAGAGGGTCTAGGCGGAATTCGAGATATACTTCTTGATGGAAGTCAGCCTGCATATTGTAAAATTTATCAAAATGCAAATCTTGCATTACACCGCGCGCAAAGTAGTAGTGTTTTCATAAGCGCATTTCCGCGCTATGGAGTTGAGGCATTAGGTATGGTGTTCATTGCAGCGCTGGCTTATTTCTTGGCCCAGCAATCTGATGGCATTGCCAAAGTTATACCTGTTCTTGGTGCCTTGGCGCTTGGTGCTCAGCGGTTATTGCCCGTCTTACAGCAATCATACTCAGCATGGTCATCAATTCAAGCAAATCAAGTTTCTCTTCAAGACGCACTTGAATTACTAGATCAGCCTCTACCTGATTACGCCAACAAACCGGTTCCTGCACCGTTACCTTTCAAGAAACAGATTAAATTGAATCAACTCTCTTTTCGCTATGACACGGATACTCCTTGGATTCTCAACAACATCAATCTTAAAATAGTGAAAGGGAGTCGTGTTGGCTTCATCGGCACAACAGGTAGCGGTAAGAGCACTCTGCTTGATATCTTGATGGGGTTTTTACTTCCTACGGAAGGCACTATAGAAGTTGATGGACAGGTTGTTACACCAACTAACCACCGTGCTTGGCAAACTCATATTGCACATGTCCCACAATCTATATTTCTTTCGGATGGTACCATTGAAGAAAATATTGCTCTTGGTGTGCCTAAAGATCAGATTGACCATAAGCGTGTCAAGAAATCAGCTTATCAGGCGCAAATTTCAGATACCATTGGGACTTGGCAAAATAAATATGAAACCATCGTGGGGGAGCGTGGCGTTAAACTTTCGGGTGGCCAGCGCCAGCGCATAGGAATAGCTCGAGCGCTTTATAAACAGACCGATGTTATTATATTTGACGAAGCAACTAGTGCGCTTGATTCTGAAACTGAAAATGCCATCGTGGAAGCAATTGAAAGCCTAAGTGAAGATCTTACTATTCTCGTAATTGCTCACCGTCTTTCCACGTTGAAAAACTGCACACAGATAGTTGAGTTGGGTGATGGTGGCATAGTTCGTGTTGACACTTATCAAGACTTAATAAAGTTGCAACCAGATCTTGTAGATAATAATTAAGAAAATTATTTAATGAATAATAAAATCACCGCATTAATACCTACTTATAGACGTCCAGAATTTTTACGAAGAGCAATGAAAAGTGTACTTGGGCAAACTTATAGCAACTTACAAATTTCTGTATTTGACAATGCGTCTGGAGACAACACGAAAGATGTTGTAACTAGTTTAAGTGGAAATGATGCAAGAATTAAGTACTCTTGCCACGCTGAAAATATCGGTGCCTTGGCTAATTTTAGGTATGCATTAAAATCTGTGGATACTCCATATTTCTCTATTTTAAGCGACGATGATTTCGTGGCAATAGATTTTTACGAAAATGCAGTTGATGTGTTAAATAATTATCCTGCCGTTATGTTTGTTATATTGAACACGTTAATAGTAGATGAAAATTCAAATCTGATCGGTGATAGAGAAGCTACCAATAGATTAAGTCTTTACAGTGGAAGGGAAGGATTTGATGCATTACATTCTGGAAATATCCCGATAACTTGGACAGGAATGGTATTTAGAAAAGATGTTGCACATATATATGAGGAAATGGACAATAGATATGATGTGGCTTCAGATATGCGATTTTTATTTCATGCCACTTCTCGATATGATTACGCTTATCTATCGAAAGTTGGCGCCTTTTTCACTTTACATACTGAGTCATATAGCGAATCAAGAAAAATTATAGACTTAGTTCATCAAGGTATTCAAATATCACGATATGTAGATATATTTTATGATAAAAATGTATCACAGGATATTAGAGACAGGGTTGAATTTTATATAAAAAAATTATTATCGCAAAACATATATAAGCCAGCTATAATAGAATCGTTAGTAAGAATAATAAAAAATTATATTAATTTTACGGAGTTTGGCAATAATAGAATTGAGGCTAATATAAAAGATTTTAAGGGTGCGGGTTATGTGAAGACATCCTCAATTCTAAAATATCTTCAAAATAATACATTTTCCAAGATGTTTGCTCGTTTGTTATTTGGAAAATATTACAAAAAAAAATCAATTATGAATCAATCAAAAATGTTGTCATTGCAAAATGGGATCTACAAAAAACATTTTGATAATATAAAAAAGATTAGTTTATGATTCATTGTTGCACTCGATGGATACTTGAAACGGATTAGCTAGCTGCATGACGAACGTTCTACTCTGAGAAGTTTTTTATATGCTAAGTGAAGAGTGCAGATTATTGTGTTAAATATTGGTGATAATGTATTCGTTAAAGAAATTCACCAGAATTATTTTTAGAAATAAGGGCTATAAAAATTATGTTAAAAAATAAATCTATCCTAATTACTGGTGGTACCGGTTCCTTTGGTCATACCTTCATTCCTATGACGTTAGAAAAATATAATCCAAGTCGACTAGTTATATTTTCCCGTGATGAAATGAAACAATGGGAAATGGCTAAGCTTTTTGAAAATGATGATAGAGTGCGTTTTTTTATTGGTGATGTGCGCGATAAAGAGCGTCTTTCACGAGCTCTAAAAGGTATTGATTATGTTGTTCATGCGGCTGCAACTAAGATCGTACCAACTGCAGAATATAATCCCTTCGAGTGTGTAAAGACGAATGTGTTTGGCGCTATGAATCTCATCGATGCCTGCATCGACCAAGGTGTTAAAGGTGTTGTGGCTCTTTCTACAGATAAAGCAAGTAGTCCCGCTAACCTATACGGTGCAACTAAGTTAACTTCAGACAAACTTTTCATTGCTGGTAATTCGTACTCTGGCGATAACGATACTCGTTTTGCCGTCGTACGATATGGCAACGTTATGGGCTCACGTGGATCTGTGATTCCATTTTTTATGACACAGGCTGATAAGGGAACATTGCCGATTACTGATGATCGGATGACGCGTTTTATGATTAGTCTGGAGCAAGGTGTAGACTTAGTTTGGCATGCTTTCGAAGATATGATTGGCGGTGAGATCTATGTAAAGAAAATTCCATCTATGAAGGTGACCGATGTTGCGCGTGCAGTTGCGCCTGATGCAAGTCATGACATTGTCGGCATCCGCCCTGGTGAAAAGCTCCATGAACAGATGATTAGTCCTGAAGATGCCCAACATACTTACGAATATCCGGAGCACTACAAAATCCTACCAGCAATTCATGATTGGAGTAATGATCCCAAGCGAATCAATGGAGGTAAGTTGGTGGATCCTGATTTCACTTATTGCTCTGATAACAACCTTGACTGGATGAATGTCGATACGTTACGCACATGGATCGAACAGAACAAGAATAAAATCGGAAAAATATGACAGCGATTACCTATTGTGTGCCCATAAAAGTGTTGTGATTATTTTTACTATAGAAGGTAGAGTTATTCAATTATGAAGATTGCAGTTATTCCAGCTCGTGGCGGCAGTAAACGCATCCCCCGAAAAAACATTAAAATATTTAGTGGTAAACCAATGATTGCCTGGGCAATTACTATAGCTAAGAACTCAGGTTTATTTGATCATATTATTGTTTCAACAGATGATGACGAGATAGCTAATATAGCAAGGGAATGGGGGGCTGAAACTCCTTTTAATAGACCGGAAGATTTGTCTGATGATTTAACACCAACGGTGCCTGTCATTGCGCATGCCGTTACATCATGCCTTGATATAGGTTGGCCGGTTGAATATGCATGTTGTATATACCCATGTGCTCCATTCTTACAAAAAGATGACTTGCTTGCAGCTTTTGATTTAATGCAACAACAGAATGCTGAATTTGTATATCCTGTTACAGAGTATGCACACCCTATACAGCGAGCAATGCGACAGTTACCAAGTGGAGAAATGCAGTTTTTTAGTCCTCAATTTGAATTAACGCGTACTCAAGATTTAGAGTTAGCATATCATGATGCTGGCCAGTTTTATTGGGGTAAAGCAGCGTCTTGGTTAGAGCACAAAAAGATGCATACTGATGGTTTAGGAATGCCCATACCAAACTGGAGAATTGTAGACATTGATTCTGCTGATGATTGGGCACGTGCAGAACTTATTTTTAAGTCCTTAAATGAATAATATTGATATATCAACAGAATCAGACTTGAAAATACTCTTACTTGGTTCTACAGGTTTATTAGGCAGCACCTTAACGCCTTATCTTGATTCGCTTGGATATGATGTTATTACACACAGTCATAGTAAAGAAACGTCCTACCAGTTAGACCTTACTGATTCAAAGAAAACAATTGAATTACTTAACGAAATTCAACCAGATGTCATAGTTAATTTGGTTGGTTTAACTGATGTAGATTTGTGTGAGTCTAGCCCGAATCAAGCTTACTTGTTAAATGTCCGAGTTATAGAAAATATTGCCAATTGGATTGAGCAGGCTAAACCATATTGTCATCTAGTGCAGATATCAACCGATCAAGTATATGACGGTGTTGGTCTGCATGAAGAAAAAGCGGTTACTTTGACAAATTATTATGCGTTCTCTAAGTATGCAGGAGAATTGGCGGCAATGAGAGTGTCAAGTAGTATTCTTCGAACAAACTTTTTCGGTCGTAGTCAATGCACCAAAAGAACAAGTTTAACAGATTGGCTCTTTAGTGCATTATCGAATAAAGAGTCAATTCAGGTATTTGATGATGTGCTTTTTAACCCGCTTTCAATGTCAACTCTTTCTAAGATGATAGGGTTGACGATACAGAAAAAACCTTTAGGTGTTTTTAATTTGGGTAGCCACAGGGGTATGAGTAAGGCCGATTTTTCTTTTGTATTTTCGGAGGAATTGAATCTTTCATCTAACACTATGAAGCCTGCTTTAACTGATGAAGTATCTTTTCTAAAAACATATCGACCTAAAGATATGCGTACAGAATGCTCAAAATTTGAAAGCGCACTGGATGTTAAACTGCCATTTTTAAACGATGAAATTAAACAAGTTGCGAGAGAGTATAATGAAAAGTCCTGATCTGATTTTAGAAATTAAAGGAAAAAAAATAGGTCGTGATTTTCCAACTTATTTTATTGCAGATATTGCTGCGAATCATGACGGAGATTTAGAACGGGCAAAAGACTTGATTTATCTCGCTGCTGAATCAGGTGCGGATGCTGCAAAATTCCAACATTTTACAGCTAAAACAATCGTTAGCGATCATGGCTTCAAAAAATTGAAAGGGGATCAGTCTCATCAATCGAAATGGGATAAGTCTGTATATGACGTTTATAATGATGCAAGTGTAAGTCTTGACTGGACCGAGACTTTAAAAGATACCTGTGAGAAAGCAAAAGTTGCTTTCTTTACCAGTCCTTATTCAGTAGAACTTGTAGATCATATTGATCCTTTTGTGCCTGCTTATAAAATTGGTTCTGGTGATATCACTTGGATTGAGATGATTAAATATATTGCTGGTAAGCAAAAGCCTTACATCATGGCATCAGGCGCTTCCACAATAGACGATGTTCACCGTGCAGTTAGCGCTGCACTTGAAATCAACCCCCAGCTTTGCTTGATGCAGTGCAATACAAATTACACCGCTAGTTTAGAAAATTTAAAATATATACACCTTAATGTATTAAAAACTTACCATGATATGTATCCAGATTTAGTCTTGGGTTTGAGTGATCATACACCTGGTCATGCAACAGTCCTTGGTGCTGTTGCACTTGGTGCGCGCATGATTGAAAAACATTTTACAGATGATGTAAATCGTGTCGGGCCAGATCATGCATTTTCTATGGATACAAAAAACTGGCGTGAAATGGTTGACCGTACTCGAGAACTGGAAAATGCATTAGGTACAGGGGTAAAGAAAGTTGAAGAAAATGAGAAAGAAACGGTTGTTTTACAGAGACGTGCTGTTTGTTTAGAAAATAGTTTGACGGCAGGAAGTATTTTAACTCGAGAGCAATTAAGTGTACTGAGACCATGTCCTTCTGATGCTATTTCACCTTATTTTATAGAAGATATAGTTGGGAAACGCCTTACACGAGATATAAGTTCAGGGGGGAGTTTAAGATGGATCGATCTCGAGTAGGAATTGTCATTCCGGCTCTTAATGAATCTGCCACTATTGAAAGCGTAGTTAAAGCGGCGATTGTATACGGTATGCCAATAGTTGTTGATGACGGTTCTAGCGATAATACATCACAACTTGCTTCTGATGTTGGTGCTTTTATCGTCTCACATAAACAAAATCACGGTTATGATTTTGCGTTAGATTCAGGTTTTAAAAAAGCCTCTGAATTGGGCGCTGAAATTATTATTACTGTTGATGCTGATGGCCAACATGATCCCTCGCTTATTAAAAAATTCATCGATAAAATTGATGGTGGTGCGGATATCGTTGTTGGCGTACGTAATGAGCGTCAGCGTTTTTCAGAACATCTCTTTGCATGGTATACAAATTTACGTTTTGGGATTAAAGATCCTTTATGCGGTATGAAAGCATATCGTAAGGTTATTTATGATTCGTTAGGTCACTTTGATTCTTATGGATCCATCGGTACAGAATTAATGATTTTTGCAGTCAAAAATCACTTTAAATTTGAACAGGTGCCAATTAAGGCACGGGAACGAAAAGACCATCCTAGATTTGGTCAAATGTTTACCGGTAATTATAAGATAATAAGCGCAATGTTATTCTCGCTATGGCGAGTCAAATAATCGGTTTTGCTTGACGAGATAAAGTAAAATTACAATTATCAAGGATAAAATATGAAAAAATATACAACGCCTCAAGAAGATTTTTGGGCTGGTGGTTTTGGCAATGAATATATTGGTCGAAACGAAAGCCAGGAACTTCTTGCATCTAATCTAAAATTTTTCTCATCTGCTCTCAAACAAGCGTCTGATATCTCGTCTTGTCTTGAGCTTGGTGCAAATATCGGAATGAACTTAAGAGCATTAAAGTTGCTTTATCCGAAAATAAATTTAAAAGGTGTTGAAATCAATCCATCTGCAGCCAATTTACTTGGAGAGTTAATTGGTGTTGATAATGTTTTTCAAGGCTCTATTTTTGATTACCCAGTCGTCGAAAAAAGTGATTTGCTTCTGATTAAAACAGTCTTAATTCATATCAATCCTGAAATGTTGAATGCTGTTTATGAAAAAATGTATCAAGCGTCAAGTCGTTATATCTTGATTTGTGAATATTACAATACAACGCCTGTGGCTATCAATTATAGGGGACATAATGATCGTCTCTTTAAACGAGATTTTGCAGGCGATATGCTGGAAAAATATCCAGATCTGACCATTGTTGATTATGGATTTGCTTATCACGGTATTGCACCATTTTTGAATGACGATATCACTTGGTTCTTATTAGAGAAAAATTCATAAAGAGTTGTACATACTTTGCGATGCTTAATGAATTATACGTATAGATAGAGAGAGTACCAGTATATGAATTCAAGTTTACTGCGTGTTCTGATTGTAGGATGCGGAAACATCGCGGGAGTATTCGATCAGTACCGTCTCCCCAGCAATTTACCATTAACACATGCGGGTGCCTTTTCTCGTGATACAAGGTTCAGTATTACCGCTTGTGTTGAACCAGATGGAGATCGACGTAACGAATTTATGAAAGAGTGGAATGTACCTATAGGATTTAGCTCAATTGAAGAAATCCTGAATACAGGTGAGCAATTTGATATCATCAGTATTTGCTCGCCAACCGCATGTCATATTCACGATCTCGAAATATCTTTACAAATAAAACCCAAGCTTATTTTTTGTGAAAAACCTGTGACAACATCACTTGACGAGACTGAGAGATTGGTTTTGGAATGTAGTAAGGCAAATATACCGTTGGCAGTAAATTATACACGTCGTTGGGATCCGGATATTACAAAGCTTCATGAAGATATTCAGGCAGGTCATTGGGGTCAATTGCGTTCGGTGATTGGTACGTATAATAAAGGTATATTGAATAATGGCTCCCACATGTTGGATTTGTTGCAATTACTTGTAAGTCCTCTTGAGGTAGTCAAAGTTGGCAAGCCCGTTCAAGATTTTTTTTCTGATGATCCATCGATTCCTATTTGGTTGGAAGGAAAAGAAGAAATACCTATACATCTTTCATGTGGACATTCTGCAGACTATGCGCTTTTTGAACTTCAGTTAAATTTTTCAAATGGTGTACTGAATATGGAAGATGGGGGCATGTTTTGGCGTGAACGTCGAGTTATAGAAAGTGATACTTTCAAAGGTTATCGCAAGTTGGATGATGGTATACGTCGTGCAGGTCACTACCCACATTCAATGCTTCAAGCTATCGATAATATTTATCATGCAATAAGCCAGGGAGTTCCACTTGCAAGCACAGGTGAATCTGCTCTTGTCGCACAACGACTTTGCAAGAAAATTAAAAATATGGCATGCAATTCTTTATAAAATACAAAGAAAATAATAACGAGATATAAATATCAATATGAATAATCCTACAAGCAAAAACAAACTTGCTATGTTTGGTGGTTCTAAAACCATACAAGCCGAGTTCAAACGCTTCAATTCGATTGGGAAGGAGGAATTGGAAGCTACTAAGCAAGTCATTGAGAGTGGTGTTTTGTCTCAATTTCTAGGTGCATGGCACGAGGATTTTTATGGTGGTGAAAAAGTTCGTGAATTTGAAAAAGCATGTGAGGAATTTTTCGGAGTTAAACATGCGATTACAGTCAATTCAGCAACATCAGGTCTTATCGCTGCAGTCGGAGCAGTCGGCATAGAGCCTGGTGATGAAGTGATAGTCAGCCCTTGGACTATGTGCGCAAGTGCTACAGCAATTCTGCATTGGAATGCCATTCCTGTTTTTGCTGATATTGAGCTAGAAACATTCAATCTAGATCCTAAATCGGTTGAAGATAATATTACTCCGTATACCAAAGCTATTATTGCAGTGGACATTTTTGGCCATTCTGCTGACATGGACGCGTTGTTAGCAATTGCAGATAAACATGGGCTGAAAGTGATTTCAGATACTGCCCAAGCACCAGCTGCACTAATCAATGGTAAATATGCAGGAACCCTTGCAGATGTAGGTAGTTACAGTCTTAATTATCATAAACATATTCATACTGGAGAAGGTGGAATTCTAGTTACAAATGATGATGTTGTTGCAGAAAGGCTACGATTAATTCGTAATCATGCAGAAGCGGTTGTTGAGAATAAAGGTCATACTGATCTCACCAATATGCTCGGTTATAATTTTCGTCTTGGTGAAGTAGAGAGTGCTATCGGAATAGAGCAACTTAAAAAGCTTAATGATTTCGTGTCGACTCGGCAACGTGCTGCAATGAGATTGAGTGAAGGATTGAAAGGTTTGTCTGGTCTACGTACGCCCATTATAAAATCCAATTGCACACATGCTTATTACATGTATCCTTTGGTGCTCGACGTGGCACAAATTGGATTAAAAAGAAATACTATTTATCAAGCGCTTACAGCAGAGGGGATACAAGGTCTTGCTGAAGGCTATGTCAATTTACACCTTTTACCCATGTATCAAAAGAAAATAGCATATGGCTCAAAAGGATTCCCTTGGACATCAGATATCTGCCACCGTGATGTGGATTATAGTCATGGGATTTGTCCTGTGGCAGAAGAGCTTCAAGACAATAGTTATCTTGGTTACCAGATGTGTCTACATGATCTGAGTGATGATGAAGTTGATTTGATCATCGCGGCATTTCAAAAGGTATGGTCCAATTTGGACGAGATCAAAAAAATAGTGATTATTAATATTAGTAAAAGCTGAGATAGAAATGTCGATTGATACCGAATTTGTTCTTCAAGGTCAGAAGGTACTTCTTAAATTATTTACTGAGTCTGATATTGATGATTCATATATTAGCTGGTTAAATGATCAAGATGTAGTTCGATTCAGCAATCAGCGCTTTGTGAGTCATGACCGTACAAGTAGCTTGGCGTATCTCGCTTCATTTGTGGATACCGATAACTTATTTATAAGTATTCGTCGTTCATCTGACCTGCGTCAGGTGGGCACTATGACTGCTTATATATCGCGTCATCATGGAACAGTAGATGTTGGAATTATGATAGGAGATAAATCTGTCTGGGGTTTAGGTTATGGGCGTGATTCCTGGAGTACGTTAACTGACTGGCTACTTAAACGTGATGATATTCGTAAATTGACGGCTGGCACATTGGCATGCAATTACGGTATGATTAAGGTGATGGAACGTTCGGGCATGCATTATGAAGCTATGCGCAAAGAACAAGAAATTATAAACAGACAAGCTGTGGGTATTATTTATTATGCCAAATTCAGTATTTCTTGATCTGCCAAGCCCTATAGCATTTGTTTGCTATGATGCAGGAGCTGCTAATCTTATTTTTGCCTGGATGCGAGCGGAAGCGAACAAGCAACCTGATACGATTATTAATTGGCGTTTATTGGTACAAGGACCGGCCAAAAAGCTATGGATTGAGGATGGATTATCGCAAGTTCAACTGTGCCAGACTATTGATGAACTTCTTAATGAAACACAAGTACTAGTTGCTGGAACCGGTTGGGCTAGTAACTTAGAATATGACTCAATTCAATGCGCCCGAGAGAGAGGTGTTAGATCGATTGCTGTCATTGATCATTGGACAAATTACCGTGCACGTTTTATTCGAAATGAAATCGAGATATTGCCAGATGAAATATGGGTTACTGATGATTACGCTATAAAGCTTTCGGAACGTGAGTTTGAAGATATTAATATCATTCATATGCCCAATGTATATCTAGAAAATATTGTACAAAATATAAGAAGCCACGAGAATTTGAATAAAGACGGTACTAATTTGTTGTATTTGCTTGAGCCAATTCGAGAAGCATGGGGTAGTGATATAATTAATGGTGAGTTTGAAGCACTAGATTATTTTGTTCAAAATTTAGTAAGTCTAGGGATGAATAAAAATCCGTCTATTCGACTGCGACTCCATCCTTCTGAACCTACTGATAAATATAATCATTGGATCAATAAACATAAACATCTGAATATATCCCTAGATGAAAATACGTCACTGGCGAAGTCCATTGCGTGGTCAGAAATCGTAGTCGGTTGTCAAACTTATGCAATGGTTGTTGCTTTGGCGGCTGACAAAAGTGTATTTTCCTCGATTCCACTTTGGGCCCCTTCTTGTATTTTACCGCATGAGGGTATTATCAAAATATCAGAGTTAGCTAAGAAAAATGTATCAACTACTGAAACTAATAAGTGAAATTTTTAAATTGGAGTTATTTATATGAATAAATTTGTTGATGAACCACAATCATTAAAAGATCTACGCTACTGTATACGCTGTTGCATGCCTGAGACTCAAGAGGGGATTAAATTTGATGAAATGGGTATATGCCAAGCCTGTCAATCGTCAGAACAAAAAATTCACATCAATTGGGTAGAGAGAGAGAAAGGATTAAGAAAAATACTTGATAAAGCAAAAGCTGGAGCAGGTAATAATTATGATTGCATTATCCCAATTAGCGGCGGTAAGGATAGCGTATATCAGTTGCATGTTCTCGTAAACGTGTATGGCTTGAAACCACTTGCAGTTACTTTCAGCCATAACTGGTACAGTGAAACAGGGGAATATAATTTACAAAACGCCCTGAAAGAATTTAATGTGGATCATATTCTATTTACGCCTAACCGTGGTCTGGTCGATCGGATTGCGCGTAAATCTATAGAGTCTATTGGTGATGCATGCTGGCACTGTCATTCTGGTGTGGGTGCATTTCCTTTACAGGCAGCAGTCAGATTTAATATTCCACTGCTTATTTGGGGAGAATCAATAGCAGAATCTTCTGGGCGAGCCTCTTATAAAGACCCCGTCCATAAATTTGATAGGGATTATTTTACGAAAGTATCAGCAAAGAAAAAACCTTCCGAAATGGTATGTGACTATCTAACAGAACGTGACCTTTATCCATTTAATGTCCCTTCTATTGAAGAAATTGAACGTGTTGGCGTATATGGCATTCATCTCGGTGACTATATATTTTGGGACGAGGAACGCCAAACAGAATTCATAAGAGATAATTACGGCTGGAAAGAAACCGAAATGGAAGGTGCTTTTAAAGGTTATAAGAGTGCTGAGTGCATTATGGCGGGTGTCCATGATTTTGCATGTTATCTTAAACGAGGTTATGGTCGTGCCACATTTCAGGCATGTGTAGATGTTCGTACCGGACTCATGACAAGGGAGGAAGGTTTAACTTTGGCTGGCAAAATTGATTCCGAGCGGCCTGGTGCATTGGACTACTATCTCAAGATAACAAAAATGAGTGAAGAACATTTTCATGAAACTTTGAAGCAGCTGAAACATCAGAAGCTTCTGGATGTTGAAATACCTGTTACTCCTAGAGCACATCCAAATCGCGAGAAAACTGTACCTTTCTTTGAGCAGTTAATCGAAAAGCATCGCAATCGAAAAGATCCTCGAGAAGAGAATTGAATTATGTTTAGAGAGTTGTCTATAAGTGAAATTAAAGAAAAATTTCAGAATAAAGAATTAAATCCTATTGATATTGCGAAAGAATGTATATCTCGCTACGAAAAACTGGATCCTACTTATAAATCATGGGTTTGTTTTGACAAAGACGTGCTTTTAACGGAAGCGAAGAACAGTAATAAAAAAATAGTAGATGGCAAGCCACTTCGTTCTCTTGAAGGTATACCTATCGGTGTTAAAGATATATTTAATACAGCAGACTATCCCACTCAGATGGGCAGTCCATTATGGAAGGGGTTTACACCAGGGAACGACGCCAGAGTTGTTTATAATCTAAAAAATGCGGGTGGGGTAATTGCAGGTAAAACTGTAACAGCAGAATTTGCGGTTCATGCGCTTAACGAAACTCAAAACCCGCATGATTGTGCCTTGACACCAGGCACATCATCAAGTGGATCGGCTGTAGCTGTTTCACTAGGCATGGTTCCGGTCTCTATCGGTACGCAGACGGCTGGTTCAATTGTTCGTCCTGCGAGTTTTTGTGGCGTATACGGATGTAAGCCATCCTTTGGCCTTATACCCAGAACTGCTTCATTAAAGACTACTGACAGTTTAGATACAATCGGTTTCTTTACGGCACATTCAGAAGATCTTAAAACTGTTTTTGATGTATGCCGTGTGCACGGTCCAAATTTTCCAATTAGCTATCAAGCACTGAAAGACATGGATCGACAAGTTAAACCTAATGCAAGGCCATGGAAGGTTGCATTTGTTAAAACTCACACATGGGAACAAGCTCCTGAATACGCTAAACAAGCGTTAAATGATTTCGTGAATCGGGCGTCAAACTTTTCAAACATAGAAATATTTGATGTTGAATTGCCCTCTGATATGGAGCGATGTCATGCCGTGCATGAGACAATATATAGCAAGTCGTTATCTTATTATTTTAGTGATGAATATAAAAAAAATGAGCTTGTTTCGCCTGTTATGAATCATTTGATTGAGGCTGGACTAGATATCGCAGTTCAAGATTATCATGATGCCCTAACAAACCAAAATAAACTTATCAACATAATGGATCAGTTTCTGCAGGAATATGACATTATGATATCGCTGAGTACGCTTGGCGAAGCCCCTTTACGAGAGAAAGAAGAACTTCCTGATCCGGCTCTCATGTGGACGTTGACTCATTTGCCTGTTGTTAGCGCACCAGTTTTCACGTCACCGGATAACAAACCATTCGGACTCCAAATATCTGCAAGAAAATACAATGATATTTTGTTGTTCAGATTCATTGATTACCTTCGATCGGTTAATTTGATTCCTCAGGGATGCCACCCAAAACCTGAGTTGTAGATGATTTTATAATGAGTGATTTTCTAAAAACCTTAGAGGATTCATTACCATCAGTTCAGCATGTAAAACTACGTACTGAACCAGATTGTTATGGAATGTCCAGGATGATTTCCCATAAACTCCGCCTGCCTTTTACGCCTATTAGTTTTGTAAACTGGATACATGGTTGGGGTTTTATCGATTTAAAATATATTGAGCAGTTTGGAGTATTGTCTAGGTACAAAAACCTAGTTGGTACTATTGCAGAAGAAAGATTCTTCAAAGCAAAAGGGATAGATGCCATAGCGGTTGGTGTGCCATTCGTATACGCAAAAGACTACGATGGAGTGCACACTAATCGAAAAATGAATTCATTGCTTGTTATGCCACCGCATGGATTACCCTATACGACAGAAAAGTGGGATGAAGAAGACTATGTTAATGAAATCGTTCAACTTAAAGGAGATTTTGATTTAATTGTGGCGTGTATCCACCCGTCTTGTGTGAGTAAGGGAGCTTGGACTGGTGTTTTCAATAAGCACGGCATACCTTGGATATCTGGTGCGGAAATGCATGATAAATACGCACTAGTCCGTATGCATAGAATATTTCAGAGCTTTGAGTTTATGACGACTAATTGCATTGGTTCGCACGTTGCTTATGCCGCATATTCTGGTTGTAAAGTTTCGATTTATGGGAGATTTGCAGAGTTTGGTAAAGAGGATGTCAAGGATGATGTACTCTATATGACTTATCCATTTGTAATGGAGCATAATCTCGAGAATTCAACTAAACAAAGTATTTATAGAAAATTTCCTTTTTTGTTTGTTCATCCAACAAAGGCTTTAGAGTGTGTTAATTGGGCATCAGATCAGCTTGGGGAAGGCAATAAAATATCTTACTATCAATTGGCAGTTCAATTAGGCTGGTTACCTCATCAACAAATGTATCATTGGACAAGAAAAATTTATTTCAAATTGTACAAAGAAGTCTCGAAGCTTTTTAAAAAATGAAAATATTAATAGTAAATAAATATGATAAAGAAGGTGGTGCAGCAATAGCTGCATACAGATTGCATAAGTCTTTATTGGAAGTAGGTGTGCAGAGCAGTATGCTCGTTCAAAAAAAAATAACGGATGATTATACTGTTGTTGGTTCAGTAACAATAAAACAGAAGCTAATTAGTGCTATCAATTATCATGTTGATCAATTACCTGTTTTTTTTTATAAAAATAAATCAGCAGACTTGTTTTCACCATCTTGGTTTTCATTTGGTGATATCTTAAAACAAATCAATGCTATTCAACCGGATATTGTTCATTTGCATTGGATTTGCAAAGGTATGTTGACAATAGAAGATTTAGCAAAGATTAAAGTTCCTATTGTTTGGACTTTGCATGATAGTTGGGCTTTTACGGGGGGATGTCACATAATTCGTAGTTGTGATAAATACTTAAATGTATGCGAAGCATGTCCTGAACTTATGTCTAACAAACCTAAAGACTTAAGCAAAAAAGTCTTTGAAAGAAAGAGAAAGGCATATTCAAAAATAAATAAAATGACAGTTGTAACGGTTAGTAAATGGCTTGAAAGTTGCGCGCGTAATAGCACATTGCTGAAGGATAAGGAAATTATAACCATACCTAACTGTATTAATACTACCGCATATAAACCGTTGGATAAATTGTTGGCAAAGTCGATTCTTAATATCAATAAAAGTAAAAAAGTAATATTATTTGGTGCAATGAGTGCTGTTGATGACAAGAATAAAGGTTACAGCGAATTACTAGAAGCAATAAATAAACTCAAATTAAAAACAGATGAAGTTGAATTAATTGTATTTGGAAGTGCTCAACCAAAAAAACCCCCCCCATTAAAATATAAGGTGTCATTTTTAGGACGTTTTTTTGATGACATTTCATTGCAAATTATTTATAGCGCTGCGGATGTAATGGTAGTACCGTCTCGACAGGAATCATTTGGCCAAACTGCCTCTGAATCGATGTCATGTGGTACACCTGTAGTAGCCTTCGGTACATCTGGATTGGTGGATATAGTTGAACATAAGGTTAATGGTTACCTCGCTAAGCCATATGATACGATTGATCTTGCTAATGGCATCGAGTGGGTTTTAGGACATGTAAACTATAAAGAGTTGGCAGAAAACGCTCGAGAAAAAGTTGTGCGGAAGTTTGATAGTAAAATTGTTTCTGACGCATATGTTTCATTGTATCAATCAATGTTGTCAAACAATTGATTCAATTACAAAATAACTTAAATCTAAAGTGCGACTCAAGATAAAACAACAACAATTAATTCACGCCTTGTAAAATTTTTGTTATTATCTTTATGAAATATTAAAAGTGTATTTAATACTTTATTTTTTTTTGTATATAATTATTTGGATAAATGGGCGTAACTAAATGTCTCTTAAGCATCAACTATTAGCAGTAAGTTACCCAGTACTGGAATTTTGCAATTCATTTTCACGTTATACACGAATGAATGCTCAAGGGCGGTTAAGAGTTTTGGTGTATCATGATATTGCTCCAGCCGAAATGGATAAGTTTGCTGGACAGATGCGATGGTTAGCGAAGAAATGGAAATTTGTGGATGCTCATACATTTGCTGCTATGATTTCTGGTGATGAGCCAGTAGTAGGGGATAATTTACTGCTGACATTTGATGATGGTTTTGCTTCAAATCGTATTGTTGCGGAAAAGATATTGCATGATATGGGTATTAAAGCAATTTTTTTTGTAGTTTCTGGTTTTGTCGATCTTAATGGTATTGATGACTGTCATGCTTTCATTGCTAAAGGTATTAGAACAGACATAAATCCCTCTTTGATGCCGACACATTGGAATAACATGAATTGGGAAGATTTAGAATATCTTCTTGATGCGGGGCACACGATTGGTGGGATTCCACCAAGAAAGCTACTTGAGGCTATTTAAACAACGGAGATTCTATTTTTAGCAAGCGTTAGAAATGGGAGGATTACATAGTAATATGAATTACATGCGCTTAAATTTTACTGCTTTACTCTTAGTTATTGCCTCAGCAATTTCTATTTCGCCGTTAATTCTAGCAACTGGGATTGTTAAAGGTAATATCGTATCTTTGATGTGTTTGATTTTAATTTATTTTATTAAGCAGTGCAGAATTTCAAAGAAGTCTGTGGTTATCGTCAGTGTTTTGCTGGCTTTATCAGTCATTAGCGTGGTTTATTGGGGACAAATAACACTTAAGGTTTCAATATATTTCTACTCGATATTGTTTCTGATTTTTTTGCTAAAGAAAAATGATATATATGATTTCACAGATTATATGTCAAAATTACTGATATTTTTGTTGATTGGCGCAGTGATTGGTTTTTTGTGGGCTCTTGGTGGTGGGGATGCTATATTCTCTATTAACAATGAAGATACTCGTACAAACGGCTTTTATCTAACTACGTTTTCAAATACCTTCGTAAATGGTTTGATTCGCCCAAGTGGTATATTTGATGAGCCAGGCGCCCTTTCTTTCATTATATGTATGATTGTTGCTCTTAGAGAAAGCCTTGGAATGAATAGAAAGGTTTCGTGGGTTCTTTTGATTTTGGGTTTCATGACAATGTCAACGGCGCACGCGATTTTTTTCGTGTTGTATTGGATTAAAATTAAATGGGTGAGTTTTAAAAACGCCATAATTAGTGTTATGACTGTTTCAATTGTGTTGCTATTATTGACGTCTTTTGAAAATCCGTTCGCTACTCTAGTTACATATATTTTAAATAGGTTTGCGATCGTCGATGGTGGGTTTGTAGGAGATAATAGGTCAGCATTAATTATAAATGCCTTAAATTATTTAGATTTGAAAACATTCTTGTTTGGTTTAGATAGTGATTGCATTCTTAACTTACCTTCATGTGCATCTAAAGGGTATCTGCAATATTTAGGTAACCCCTTTACACCACTTGTACACTATGGAGTTTTTATTTCTTTACCTTACTATTTAATAATCGGGTATTTGATGATGAAATCTATTAAGAATAAAAATCTAATTGTGTTTGGCGTATTTTTATTACTTCTGCAACGGCCTTATGTTATGAGTTATGGTTATGCGGTTCTTATTATGATTTATGTGTATTCTCTTAGATTTAAAAAAAACTATAAGGAGTTTATTTGATG
>Ga0209142_1000659_pt1 | contig 22295 bp, 6 predicted proteins | sample SaaInlV_120m_DNA_FD_184678 | JGI IMG/M metagenome (GOLD analysis project Ga0209142, IMG submission 184678) | Marine microbial communities from expanding oxygen minimum zones in the Saanich Inlet - Saanich Inlet SI074_LV_200m_DNA (SPAdes) (version 2) | ecosystem: Environmental > Aquatic > Marine >... | reverse complement strand
TGAATCACGCCTGGAGAAAGAATGCGCATCCCTGTTTGACCTCAAAACGGCTACACTCCAACACTATATACTTTTGAAACAACGTGAAGACCTCTGGACCATGATCTGGAGTTATCCTCACATTCTGCTTGATGGATGGTCCACAGCAATTGTTCTGGAGGATTGGTTCAGGATTTACGCTGAATCAAAAAATGATCTTGAATCTCATAACTCCGCTACAAATGAGCTTGAGCAGGCAGATGGGTTTGAAGATTATGTGAACTGGTATGCTGCACAATCAGTGGGAGATGCCAACAGCTTCTGGAGATACTATCTGAACGATCATGTCGTTAGCTTCATCTCAGGTTCAAATTCTGACGATCCTAAAGAGGTGAAACCTGAAAAGCTGGTCCAGGCTCTGAGTGTTGGTCGCTCTGAAATACTCAAAGAAATAGCCATTGATCACGAGGTCACATTGAGTCACATCGTGCATCTCCTCTGGGCGCTTGTCCTTGGGAATCTGGTTGGAAGATCAGATGTGGTTTTTGGATCGGTCAATTCTGTTCGACCATCAGTGATACCAAATATCGAGAAAACAGCAGGCCTCTTTCTGACCACTTTACCAGTCAGGTTTAACTGGTCAGATGATGAATCCTTCCAAGTTATTTTGGGCCAGACGAGGGATCATTTCCTTGAAAGAGAGGAACATCTCAGGCTATCCCTCTCAGAGATGGGTGCGGAAAATATGTTCGATCATATTCTTACTGTAGAGAATTACCCGTTTGACTCAAAACGATTTGAGACTGTGGATGCTTCTGGAGAAACCATCAGGTTGCTTGATGTTGAGACTATCGAGGCTTCACATTTTCCGCTCACTATCGAAGTATACTTGAACAATACAATCGACTGGCATTTCATATATCGGGCTGAAAAAATAAATGGATCCATGCTGGAGAATATGATCAGCAACATGGGAAAGGTCATTGATGCCCTTGAAGTATCTACGGCGAGCAGTATCTCAACCTTGATGGAAAAAATCCGGAGTGAAAAAGAGATCGCGGAGGAGAAAAGATTTCTCAATTCTATTGCTGCAGTTGATGAAGATTTCTGATCAGTGAAAGCTTATGACAAAAATAAATAAAAAATTACTGCACACTGTTTTGAACCAAAAGTTCGAAGCAATTCCGGATGCTACTGTGATTGAAACTTCATCCAGCACCTTTCATGGTGTGGATATGTCAAAATCTATTCGCTCAGTTTCGAAAGTACTTCAGAAATATGGAATAGATACTGAAGAGCCTATTGCTTGCTTGCTATCACCCTCTGCAGAATCTGTATTTTCTATACTGGGGATCTGGGCCGCAGGCGGTGTCTACTTTCCGCTGGATAAGCAGCTTCCCGATGATCTGTTAAAAAAATATCTGGAAGTAGTTCAACCTGGAAAACTGATCATCGAACCTGAACACCATGAACGGATGCAGGCAATATTGAATGCGGCTTTTCCCACAAAGATCTTTGAATTCATCCAGGATCAGGAAACAGGCCTCATTTTTGTAACAGAGATCAATTCTTTTGGCGTGGGGAATGAATTATCCAATCCTGACCCCGAACCAGATAGCGGTAACTATATCCTGTTCACTTCGGGGTCTACCGGAATTCCAAAAGCAATATTCGGACAGCACAAAAGCCTGAGCCATTTTATCCACTGGGAAGTAAACGAGTTCGGGCTTGACAGTAGTGAGCGAGTCAGCTGGTTGGCTCCACCCATGTTTGATGTCAGTTTCCGTGATATCCTGACCCCACTGCTGGCAGGTGGAACCCTGGTGATTCCCGATGAGGATGTGAAGAAAGATGCACGACGACTGTTAGCGTGGCTCGATGCAGAAGAGATAACCACCATCCATATAGTCCCATCCCTGTTCCGTCTTTTAACAGATGAGCTATCTTTACAGAGCGATCAGAATCCCTTGCCCCATCTAAAACGAATATTATTGGCAGGTGAATCATTATTTGAGAGTGATGTCTTTAGATGGCAAACGGTAATCGGTGATCAAATCGAGCTTGTCAATTTGTATGGTCCCTCCGAAACGACCCTGGCAAAATTGTTTTACCGCATCGGACGCATTGAAGCAAGTACGGATCAGATCGTGCCTCTTGGGAAACCTATCTCCAATAGCGCTGCTCTGATCCTCAACAATGATAAACTGTGTGCCATTGGTGAGCGGGGTGAAATCCACATAAAAACGCCCTTCTTGTCAAAAGGATATTATGGCAATCCCGAATTAACCAAGACTCTATTCGTACAAAATCCGCTTGCTCCGGATACAAATGATATCATTTACAAATCTGGTGATATTGGATACTACCGGGAAGATAGAGAGATCGTCTTTTGTGGTCGCCTCGACCATCAGTTGAAGATTCACGGCAATCGTGTTGAGCCAAGTCAGATAGAAGCTGTGATAAAATCATATGATCAGATTAAGCATGCAGTTGTCATCGGGAAGCATTCAGACGAATTCAGCATCCAATTAGTAGCATTTTTCGAAGCAACATCAGATATTGATATAAGTGATCTGCAGCGATTCATTAGCAAACGACTGCCCAAATATATGTGTCCAGATCGATTGATCAGGCAAGCACACATGCCCTTTAATCGTAATGGCAAAATTGATCGGTCCGCGCTTGTAGACACCTTACAGGAAGAAGCCAGCACGGGGGAGACTCCCGTAGGTGAAATCGAAGATAGACTCGCAAGACTTTGGTCCAGACTGCTTCATAAGGATGCCATATTCAGAACAGCTGATTTTTTTGAAATGGGTGGTCATTCTCTACTTGCCATAAGAATGGTTTCAGCGATTTATCGAGAATTTACCAAAGAAGTATCAATCAACGACATATTCGAATTCCCGCTTCTGAAGGATTTAGCGACCTTCCTGGAAAAAGTTGAGAATAGGGAAGAGTCGAAGATCACCCCAGCCCCGATCATGAAAAAATATCCACTCTCCCATGCTCAACGAAGGCTCTGGACCCTTGAGTCCATTCAGATGGATGGTGGCGCCATGACGATCACCTCTGCGATCAGGATCAGAGGTAAGATCGATCTGCATAGTTATCTGAAATCTTGGAAAAAGGTTGTTGAACGGCATGAAATTCTTCGGACCCGGATCATCGTGGAGCATGAGAAGCCTCGACAGGTCGTACACGAGGATAACTTCCCGGTGGGTTATGAAGTATTGGATTCAGACACTTCAGAAGTGGACATACTCCAAAGAGTGGATCAGGTGGGCAAGCAACAGATCTCAATGTATGATAATTGGTTGTTTCGTATCACGATATTCGAGACCAAGAGCCTGGACTACATCGTTTTATTGCAGATGCATCACATAATTGGAGATGCCTGGTCCCTGGATATAATTGCTGCTGAGCAAAAAACGATTTATGAACTGTTAGTCCAAAAATTACCAATAGAAATGGAAAATTTACCCTTTCATTACAAGGACTATGCTTACTGGCAAGCCAAAGCTAGTGATGTTGATCATCTGGAAAGTGCAAAAAAATACTGGCAGGAGAAACTGTCTGATGATCTTCCTGTTCTATCAATACCCCTTGATCATGCAAGACCAGTTGTAAAAACTTACAATGGTGGTATTGTATTAACTGTTCTGGATAAAAAACAGTCCAGAAATTTTGAAGCGATCTGTAGTCGGACTCACTCTACCCGGTTTGTAACCGCTCTTACAATTTTTAAACTCCTGCTTCATCGGCTTTCCGGACAGGAGACAGTTGTTGTCGGAACCACCATAGCTAATCGAACTCAGCAGGGTCTTGATAAGCAAGTCGGATTCTATGTCCAGACCCTGCCGTTGTTGGATTCTCTGGAAGAGGGTCTGGTCTTTGATGATTTTATTGAAGCTGTTAATGATACCGTAAAACAGGCGTTCAAACATTCTGCTTATCCATTTGATCTCATGGTGGACGATCTTCGTATCCAAAGAAATCCCGCACGTCACCCCATATTTGATGCAGCACTGGTCCTGCATGAAGATTTCCCAAATGATCTGATCATTGCCGGGACCGAGGTAGAAGAGATACCTCTGACTGAGAATCTTAGCCTTTATGATCTTCAAATGACCATACGGGTGATCGGCAATACGATTGAAATTGATCTCACCTATAATAGCGACCTATATTTGTCCAATACAGCAGAACAATTTCTCAATGTCTATACGCATCTGATCAACGAACTCTCTGATCCATATTTAGCCCCAGCGAACGAGCTCTTATTGATCCCCAGGAGTGAAGCCTCATACTTGCTAACACGATCTAGTGGAAGGACTGAGCTTCTTCCAACAGAAGGTCTATTGACGCTCATTGAGCGAAGTAATGGACAGTTCGCTGACAAAATTGCCGTCGAAGACAGCTCTCATAAATGGACCTACCGCTATCTGCATGAATTGGCTGGAGGAATAGCAGGAAAATTACTCAGCAAAGGCCTGACTGCTGGCGATATTGTGGCATTGCATCTGGATCGATCAGCTTTTTCCATCGCTGCCCTGCTGGGGATTTGGAAGGCTGGTGGGGTATACCTGCCACTATATACCGATCAGCCAGATGTTCGGAAAAGTACTATTCTAGATGACAGTCAGTGCCAATTCATCATTTCTGAGGAACCCCTGAGTCTGCAAAACAGGGTTACGACCATTCTGGTGTCTGAATGCGAGCATGCTGAGTCCCATTCGTCGGCATCGCTTAGCCAGGAAGACCGAGCTTACATCATCTACACGTCAGGAACAACCGGGAATCCAAAAGGTGTTGTAGTCAATAATCGCGGCATCCTTAATACCGTTCTGGAAATGGTCCGATCCTGGGAAATGTCAGAGCAGGATAAATTTCTGCAATTTGCCTCACTATCATTTGATGCCTCTCTGGCGGAGATATTACCAGCGTTATTTGTTAGCGCTACCATCATGATACCTGACGATGACACGCGACAATCTCCGGATCAATTCCGTGATTTTGTGAGGGAGGCTGATATCAGTGTGGCCTTGCTGACACCAGCTTATCTGAATGCTTTAGGTAATTTCGATTTTTCAACGCTACGATTGCTTATTAGTGTGGGAGAAGCCGCCAAGCCAGCTGATGCTCTAAAGATCCAGAAGCAAACACGCTATTGCAATGCATATGGTCCATCAGAAGCTTCGATTCAGGCTACTGCCTGGTTTGCTGAAGGAGCCCAACATCGTTCGGACCTGGTTCCTATTGGAAAACCCACTGCAAATTGTGAGATCTTGATTCTTGATCAGAACCAGGAACTTTTACCCCTTGGTTTTTCAGGCGAGATCTGTTTCTCAGGTCCAGGGATTGCCGAGGGATATTTGAACCGTCCGCGATTAACAGCCAAGTATTTTGTAGAACATCCTTTCACTGCAGATCAAATCATGTATCGCACCGGCGATAGGGGCAGGATCAATACCTCTGGTGATATTGAGATTTTGGGGCGGATTGATGATCAAGTAAAAGTGCGGGGGTATCGAGTTGAACCGGGAGAGATCGAAAATATCCTTGAGAAACATGATGATGTTATCAGGGCTTTTGTGACAACCAAAGTGATCAATGGCCATTCTGACCTGATCGCCTATTGGAGCCCTCAGGAGAGACCTGTTCTCTGGCCTTCTGTAGCAGAATTTTATGTTTATGACGAGATTCTATATAGAGCGATGTACACCGACCGAGCTCGTAATGATCAATACAAGGCCATTTTTGAAAAACAACTAAAGGAAGCAATCGTTCTGGAAATTGGACCCGGTCCAGAACTAATCCTTTCTCGCATGGCATTGGAAGCAGGTGCCAGTCATGTTTATGCTGTAGAGCTCTTAGAAGAAACCTATTTGCGTGCCAAAAAACGGCTTGAAGGTCTACAGCTCGAATCCAGAATCACATTAATCCATGGTGATGCAACCAAAGTCAGCTTACCTGTGAAAGTGGATTATTGTATCTCAGAGATCGTTGGGGGTATCGGGGGGAGTGAGGGAGCTGCTTTAATTATCAATGCCGTACGCGATCAGCTCCTCGATCCAACTCACATGATACCTTCGCGCAGTAGAACCATGATTGCAGCTGCTGATCTGGATCAGAATCCACTATTAAAAGGATTCCCTGATATTGCTGGCCATTATGTTGAACGCATTTTTGAAGAACAGGGCTATGCCTTTGATCTGAGACTCTGCATAAAAGATTTTCCCAAAGCCTCGATCTGTTCAAATAATGATGACTTCGAAGATTTGGACTACACCACTCATGTAGCATTAGAAGCATCTCATGAGATCCACCTGAGATTCACTCGTGCATGCCTGTTCACCGGTTTTGTGGTCTGGCTCACACTTCATATCGATGAATCTCACCAGATAGATATTCTGGAAACTCCTGAGAGCTGGTTGCCTGTGTGGCTACCAGTTTCAATTGAGGGGATCAAGGTTTCTGAGGGTGACGTGTTTACTGGAAGTATCCAGAGAACTCTCTCAGAAAATGGATTAAATCCGGATTTCTCATTAACGGGTACATTGAAAAGACAGAGTGCGACGGATGTTCCCATCCAGCTTGATTCTCCCCACAATAAGCCGCTATTCAAAAAATCGTCCTTCTATAAAGCACTCTTTGTTCAAGAGGTACCCCGCATCATACGTTCAACAAGTGAAGCAGAATTAAAGACCTTTCTCTCGCAGCAGCTACCAGCATATATGATTCCGGCAGCTTTGATTCAGGTGGAAAAATTTCCTTTAACTGGCCGGGGAAAGATAGATAAAAATGCTTTGTCGCCACCAGAAAGTATTATTGAAGCATTGGATGAGGATCATTCACCCCGTACAGATGAAGAAAAATCACTGGCGAAAATCTGGTGTGATGTCCTGGGGAAGCAGCAACTAAATCTCACAGATCATTTCTTCAAAATTGGGGGAGACTCAATCAAAGCGATTCAGATGGTGAGCAGATTGCAAGAGATCGGCTATACCATTGATATGCGAAATATATTTCTATACCCCATACTTGAAGAGATGTCGCAGAATCTCAAACCGATGGAACGATCAACTGGAATTGGTGATTCATGGGGAGAGGTTGGTCTAATTCCCATTCAGAAATGGTTTTTCCGGACCCAAAATAACTGTCCAGAACATTTTAATCAATCGGTTTTGCTTAAGCTGAAAAGTCCAACAAGTGGTGATCAAATACGGGTCTCATTGCAAGCATTAGTTGAACGACACCCAATGCTTAGAAGTCGGATCATCACAGGAGAATCCAATCGTTTCGATATCCCTGAAACGGGTGAGGATGTGGTCGTTTCTGAAGTTGATCTCACTTCATCTGCCGCTGAAGTTGAGGACTTGGAAAACAGGGCTGAAGAAATTCAGAAGGGGTTTGATCTGTCTGCCGGTCCGCTCTTCAAGTCGGTCATCTTTCATCTTTCAACCGGAAGCTATTTATTGATTGTAGCTCATCATCTGATCATTGATGGGGTCAGCTGGCGAATCCTGCTCGCTAACTTGAATACCTTCAATCGCCATCAATTGAACGGCTCTGGTATTGACCCTTTACCTTCATCGCTGCCCTTCAAAGAATGGAGCCAGACTATATCTGAATATGCCGTCTCACAAACAGTGCAGGAATCGGCTGGCAAATGGAGGAAGATGCTACAAGGTAATGAATCCAGCAAGGGTATTGATGAACCGTCCTTGCCGGATCCCATGCTAAGAAAAGATTTTATTGCGATCAATGCAGAACTGGATGCGGATTCGACCCAGTTTCTGATCGGAGAGGCCAATCATACATACAATACGCAGATAAATGATCTGCTGATTACAGCACTTGTTCTGGCGATGGGAGACCTTGGGTTAAAAAGAAAAGTTTTTATCGGAATGGAGAGTACTGGACGAGAGATTCCTGGTAGAGATATAAACCTTAGCGAAACCATTGGCTGGTTCACATCATATTACATTTTGCCTCTCCTGATGCAAAAGTCTGGGGATATTGGCTATGTCATCAAAGACATCAAAGAGCAGATCCGCATGATCCCGGACAAAGGTCTCAGTTATGGACTACTTACCGAAAGGGGAGATGAAGATCCGTTGATCCCGAGAATAATTCCCGATGTTCTATTCAATTATTTTGGTGATATCAGCAACACCAGTGAAATGGAGACTTTCTCTATGCTGAATTGGAGCATCGGTCCCGAAATAAGTGGTCAGAGCGAAATGGCTTCCGGCTTGAATTTTGCAGCCGTTGTAGAGAATAATAAATTGAAGATAACTCTATTTTACCATTATGAGGCTTTGGATAGTGGCAAGGCAGAGGGGCTGATCAGGAAATATCTTTCCTATCTGTCAAAAATTGTTTCAGCAACCAGGTCTGCCCATAAGGAGTTGACACCAAGTGATCTTACGGCCACAGGAATGGATATGGATGATCTTGATTTGTTTTTAGATGAAATTGAGTTGGATAAACAGGAATGAATATGAAAAAAAGTCTAAGCGATAGGGTCACAGCTAGTTATGGCCGTATGACCATCAATGATCTTAGAGGTATCACCAGAAAATCGAGTGCAGAGATACTGGAAGATATTGCAACTGTAAATGGTGAGAATCCTGCCTTTGAGGGAAGAAGAGTTTCACCGGTACAAAGCAGATCATATTTAAAATCACGTGGATATAAATTCCCCTTTAAAAGTGTTGCCTTCATCAACCTGAAGGGTGGCGTAGGAAAAACAGTTTCAGCGATCACGCTGTCAACTCGAGCACAGCAACTTGGTTTTCAAACTGCGCTCTTGGATCTGGATTCTCAGGCTTCATCAACCCTGGCTTTGGACTGCCGAGTTTCAGATGATAATTTATTCTTCATGGATACCTGGGAGGATCCTGCAGGTCTTCCTGAAGCACTTGTCCAGGTCCGGGAAGGTTTATTTCTATTACCATCCTCACTCTACAATGGTATGCTTGATACGGTATTGAACACGCCTAACCGACAGAAAAAAGCAGTGTCCGGGTCATTAATGAGTTTACAGAATAATAAGTATGATCTGGCTGTGATCGATTGCCCGCCTTCATTGGGAACGGCAGTTATCTCTACCATAGCTGCGGTAGATACAGTGGTAATTCCAGTGACAAGCGACGCTTTCGCTTTACATGGACTTGAACTTACACTGGGTGAGATAAAGGCGATTTGCTCATCATTCGGCGTAAAAAAACCGCAAATCAAAATTCTATTCACTAAATTTGATAAGCGAGAAACCCTTTCAAGTAAAACATACGAATTCCTAATCATGAAGTATCCAAAGATGTTGATCCCAGACCCAATTCCGATCAGCACCCAGTTTTCAAAAGCGCTGGATCAGAACGCATCGATATTTGAAACTCCAGGACAATATCCTGCAAAAAAACAATATGACCTATTTATCCGTAATTTGCTGGGTCTAAAAGAGATCCTATAACAGGAGCACATATGGTTGGGAAAAAGAACAGTTCGGCAGGCAAGAGAAGAAGGCTTTATGAAGATCCTTCAGTGAGCGACAAGGCCGAAAAAAATCCGCAAAGCAAAGCTGCCTCAAAGACTTCGGCATCGCAGAAAAAGAAACCCAAAACGCATGAATCTCCTAAAGTCAGTTCAAAGAAACAGGTGTCCGCAAGTATGAAGAGGAACCCGACAGGGATTCCCGAGGATGAACCAGCGATTGCAACTGAAATAGGAAAACCTCAACCAGCTCAAGATGATTTGGAGCTGATAGACCAACAGAGAATTGAGCAGGCTAACCAGATCATCAAGAAATATACACGCTGGTCGGCTGGTCTTGCAGTTGTTCCTATTCCAGTAATTGATCTGGCCGCGCTAGTCACGTCACAGACTAGTATGATCGCTGAACTCACATCGATATATGATGTACCTTTTGGAGAAGAGATCAAAAAGAGTCTGGTTTCAGTAATCATTACAGGTTTTTTCTCACATTCCGTATCAGCTCTACCGTGGCTATCCTTGTCCAAGATCATACCCGGTTTTGGTCTGCTTTTAGGTACTATTTCATATCCCGTCGCAGCGGGCGCAAGTACGTATGCGATTGGAAAAGTATTCATGCTGCACTTTGAATCAGGTGGTACGCTATTGGATTTTGACTCGGTAAAGATGAAGGACTATTTTCGTAAAACATATCGCGATGGAATAACAAAAGCCACAGACTTGTAACAGGATCATTTATCAATATTAAAGCTAATATACAGGATATCGCGCCTCTAACGGGTATCCAAGAGGGGATGTACTTTCATTCAGTTCTCGATCCATCCTCAAACGCATATTTTCAACAGCTGAAGTTCGGGCTATCAGGTCCACTCGATCCTGCAATCTTAGCTCTGGGTTTTCAGGACCTGGTTGACAGACATGACATTCTTAGAACAATTGTGACAACCAGGAATGTCCCACAACCTCTCATGGTATTCCTCAAGCAAAAGAAAAGTCTGTGGAAGTTCACCGATCTGTCAGATCAGCAGACCCAGTTTCAAGATCATGAGATCGAAAGGTTGATGAGTGAAGATCTCAAACAGGGGTGTGATTTTTCTAAGGGGAATCTGTTCAGAAGCCATCTAATCAGAACTTCTGCCAATACCTATGAGCTGATCATCAGCTTTCATCACCTGTTAATGGATGGTCTGAGCTTCCCCATCCTGCATCATGATCTCTATGAGTTCTACCGCGCCCGTCAGAATAATGAATCACCTGTCCTGAAAGCTGTTCCGTCATACGCCAGGTATTTGGCATGGTGGAAGGATCGAGATTTCAGTTCGGATAAGAAATTCTGGAAGACCTATCTGTCTGGATACAAAGGGAAATGTGAGATCCCATCAACAGCTGGATCAATTGCCCCTGGAGCTCAGTTGGAGCAGCACTCGATCCGATTTGGGACATCATTGACGCAGAAAATCGAAGGCATTGCCCGAGAGTTTGGTGTAACACAGAATCAGGTGATGCTTTCAATATGGGGTGTCCTGCTCTCTTACCTGACAAATAGAAATGATGTGGTTTATGGAGTAACGATCAATGGTCGACCCGTTGAGCTTCAGGGTACAAAATATATGCTTGGCCTCTTTATTAATACGGTTCCTTTCAGAGTAAAAATTGGCGACAATAGTTTTGCTGACTTGCTACAACAGTCCAGAGCTGGATTTGCCGAGATCAACGAACATCAATATTTACCGCTGGCCGACATTCAAACTTATACAGAAGCTGGTAAGGATCTTCTGCAACATATCCTTGTATTTGAGGGTGGACAGGATGGGAATGATGAGAATAAGGAATTTCTTCCTGGCATAAAGGCGGACACTTATGCTATTCATGAGCAAACACACTACACCCTCGAGGTCTCAATTTTTCCAGAGAATAGGATTCGTCTTCGATTTGGATATGATCCACATCGATTAAGTAAATGGGACATTGAAAATCTGGGAGTACGCCTTGAGCATATTGCCAACAGGCTTGTTAGCGATCCAGATCTCTCGCTATTCCAACATTCCTTCCTCCCTGTGGCTGAGAGAAAATTGATTCTGGATACATTTTCGAGAGGCGACAGGCAACCACCAAGTCACCAATCACTCATTGAAGCATTTGATGCGATCTGTGCCGTTCAGCCTGAAAGCGTTGCAGTTTCTGATGGGGAGGGGAGCTGCACTTATCAAACAGTCTACCAGCAGACCATTGATATTGCTCAATATCTTCAGGGCAATGATGTGAGTCCTGGTGATAGAGTAGTGCTCCTGATCTCACGGAGTAGATATCTACCGGCCATTCTTCTGGGCGTATTGAGAGCAGGAGCTTCCTATATACCACTGTCAGTAACCACCCCAATTGCACGTATTCAAACCATTCTTGAGGATACAGAACCTACAGTGATCCTTACCGACATGGAATTACCTGACTTGGTAACATCTTATCCAGTGATTCAGCTTACAGATGCTCTGTCCAACTCACAACGGGTTCAATCCATATTCCCCACCATCGATCCCAACGATAGTGCTTACATAATGTTTACTTCTGGATCTACAGGAAAGCCCAAAGGGGTGGAGGTCACCCACCGAAATTTGCTCTCATTTTTTGAAAATATGTCACATCGATTTGGACTTTTTAACACTGATCGATTATTGGCCCTCACGACCTATACATTTGATATCTCTGGATTAGAACTTCTGGGTGCAATGCTCAATGGGATCGAGATCGTTATCAGTGGTGACTCTTCGTTTCTCGATCCAAATTCAATATTGCGGCTTATCACAAATAGAAATTGTTCTGCAATTCAGATAACGCCCTCCCATTTAGCTGTTCTAATGGAAAGTGATAACTGGGAGATTTTAAAAACATTGAAAGTGATATTGGTGGGTGGTGAAGCCTTGCCAAAGAAACTGGCTGGACAACTCTGCCAATTTTCTGAGACCAGGGTCATGAACGTATATGGACCCACCGAGACAACGATATGGTCCACTGCAAGTGAGGTGACTTCAGATACGGTTACAATTGGCCAGCCACTTCTCAATGAGACTGCCCAGGTTGTGAACGAAAGCGGGCACATTGTACCAATTGGTGTGCAGGGCGACCTGTTGGTCGGTGGAGCAGGGGTTGCCAGGGGTTATTGGCGTGATGAACAGAAAACTGGAGCTGTATTCAGAGACTACGATGGGGAAATAACAGGTAGATACTATCGCACGGGAGACATTGCCAGATGGCTTCCTGACGGATCACTGGAATATTTTGGTCGCAACGATAATCAGATCAAAATAAGAGGGTTCCGCGTTGAACTTGGAGAAATTGAGCAAAAGTTAAGTACGATACACGGTATTGATCAGGCAGTCGTTGTCTATGATTCAGAGCAGAAGCTGCTGCACGCCTTTTTAGCTGCAGATGGTCAAGATTTCAGGGGCAGCGAGCTCTTGGAACAAGCCCGATTGATGCTGCCAGTATACATGCTACCAGCTAGCTATAACCGGGTCGAAATTTTTCCACTTTCGACAAGTGGTAAGGTTGATCGACAAGCACTGCTGAAAAACATGACCCAATTCGAACCAGAGCAAACGGAGATGGTCCCTCCTCAGGATGATGAGGAAAAATTATTGACCAAGATATTTGAGGCGTTGTTTCCGGGGAAGGCCATAGGCCGAAACAGTGACTTTTTTGAATTGGGTGGTCATAGCCTGAAAGCGATGGCTTTGGTCTCACGTATCCAGAAATTAGCCAAAATCGAACTCCCCCTGCTTGAAGTATTCAATAAACCCCGACTGATTGATCTAGCTGTGAGCCTCAGGCTGGCTGAAGAATCCTCCGCTCAACCTATTCCAGCATTGGATAAGCAGGATCGATACGAAGTCTCTAATGCTCAAAAAAGATTCTGGATTCTTGATCAGCTGGAACCTGAATATGGGCACTTGTATTTGATGGGCGGTGTCTCAATTCTAAAAGGAATTCTGGATCGGGATGCCTTCAACAAATCTTTTCTTGAGCTTATGACCCGTCATGAGGTTCTCAGGACGAGTATGACAGTGATCGGTGGTATTCCGTATCAAAAAGTATCCAATTTGGATTTGATCCCAATTTCTGAATATGATTTTAGTACTTCAAGTAACGGACTTGACGGTAGATCCAGCTCTGAAGCGGCAACGAGTAGCTATCAAAAAGCGCTGGAGCTTGTTTACCAGGAGATGTCGCAAGGTTTTAATTTAACAAAACCACCACTCTGGAAATTAGTACTGGTGCGACTTGAGCCGGATAAGCACCTTCTGTTATTGAAGATCCATCATATTATTTGCGACGCCTCATCCATAACCATCCTTGAGCAAGAGTTCAGTAAACTATACGAGAAGTATAGCCAGCATAAAGATGAACCGGTCCTGAAAAATATCAAAATTCAGCAAAAGGATTATTCTGCTTGGTTGAATGAGAGGATTAAAAAGGGTGTATTCAAGGAGAGTGAGAAACATTGGAAAGCGCTTTTCTCTCAAGGTGTTCCTGCCTTTGATCTAACTCGTGATCATTCAAGATCAGCTAAACCCAGCTATGCAGGGGACACGGTATCTATTAGCCTCCCCGAGCATCTAAAATTGAAGATGATGGGACTTATTCATGAATTGTCCATTACACCCTATACGCTGTATACAGCGATCACCTCAGTTCTATTGGGACGTTTGGCTCAGCAAGAGAAAATGGTTCTGCTTTGTCCGGTCTCGGGTCGAGTTCATGCATCCATTGAGAATACTGTTGGGTTGTTCCTTAATACAGTACCACTGGTTTTGTCTCTTGAATTGAATAAAAGTTTCCATGATCATGTGCTTCATACTCGAGCGGTCGTAGAAAATGCATTATTACATAGCCAATATCCGTTTGACAGATTAGTAGATGTTATCGAGAATGATCGAACTGTTGATCGTCCACCAATATCTGGAATCATGCTTACCCTCAACGAGGAAACTGAGAGCAATTCAGCTCTGGGTGCGTTAGAGGTGGAATCTGTTCCCTTAAAGATGAACAGCAGTCGCATGGATCTATCCTTTGAACTATCCATCACATCAAAAGGAGCTGAGTTGTCAGCTACTTACAGCAAAGACCTATTCAATAATGACCGTGTGGAAGCTATGCTCCGGCAGTGGGTCACTATTGCTGACGCAGCTCTTGATCAACCTGAGACAAGAATCGCAACCCTTCCACTACTTGCTGAGCATGAGAAAAAACGAATCTTAGGTTGGTCAATGGGGCCGGTAGTGGAGCAAATAGACCCTCTCACAATTTGCCAGCTGTTTGATCACGTCGCCCTGAAATCCAATGCTATAGCCATTGCGAATGGAAGCACAAGTATATCTTACTCTGAGCTGAGAACAATTTCTGATCAATATGCAGAGGGATTGTCTACCCATAAGGATTTTGTCAGGCAGAAACCTGTTGCAGTTCTCATGGACCGTACTCAAGACACTATCATTGCTATGCTCTCCATTATGAAAGCAGGGGGCATTTTTCTTCCCCTTGAAAAAAAAGAACCAGTCCGGCGCAATCAGCTAATTCTTGAAGCATCGGATGTGCAACTTCTCATCGTTGATGATCAATATGCCAACGAGTATGGTGACAAATATTCGATCCAAAAATATTCTTCAATTGCATCACTGAGTGGTGGAGCATTAGAGAGAGAAACGGTTCAGGCAGATGATTCAGCATATTTGATCTTTACATCAGGGTCTACTGGAGTGCCCAAAGGGGTTTTGGTTTCTCATGATTCATTTGTAAATATGATTAATCATCAAATCAGTCGTCTGGAGATTGGTCCAGACGATGTTATCCTGCAATTTGCTTCTTTCGCTTTTGATGCCGCACTAGCTGAAACATTTCAAGCGATATGTTCGGGTGCTACGCTTGAAATTGCTTCAGATGATATTATCGCAGATCCTGTTGAATTTCTTCAATTCATACAAACAAAAAGTATTTCTGTAGTGACTCTCCCTCCAGCTTATCTGCATACTCTTGAAAGAGCACCATTGGGTAGCTTGCGACTCCTCATGACAGCCGGTGATGTGCCAATTATCGATGATGTTGAATATTATCGAAGCCAGCATCGCTATTTCAATGCCTATGGACCGACAGAATTTTCAGTCTGCGGATCCATGCAGGAGGTTGATAAACATAGTCCTCTTGAAGGTGATATTCCTATGGGGCAGGCTGTGGCCAACTGTGCGATCTATGTTCTGGACCAAAACAGACAACTTCTTGCACCGGGTGTGGTAGGGGAGATTTATCTGGCTGGAGCAGGTGTTTCTCAGGGATATATCAACCGAGAGCTAGACAATGAGAACTGGTTTCTTGACGATCCATTTAAGGTGGGCTGGAAAATGTACCGGACAGGGGATTTGGGTGTCTGGGATGAAAGTGGAGACCTGTTTTTTAAAGGCAGATCAGACTTTCAGGTCAAAATACGGGGCTACCGGATTGATTTAGGTGAAATAGAAACAGCCCTCAAACGTGTCGAAAATGTGCGCGATGCCATTGTATTGGATAAAGAGTACGGGGATGGAAGAAAAGGATTGCTCGCTTATCTCGTTGGCGAAAACAGCTCTGGGGCTGAGCATATCAGGGAGTGCATTTCACATATACTTCCTGAATATATGATCCCATCGAGTTTTGTATTTATGGATCGATTCCCATTGAACGTAAATGGTAAAATCGATCGAAAGGTCTTAGTTAACATAGACCCCTCTTTTGATATCCCGATTGCCTCAGATGAAATATTTAGCGATTTAGAAAAACAATGTGCTGATATCTGGCAAACTGTCCTGGAAAAGAAAATCCTGACATCCCGGGAGCACTTTTTCAAATCAGGTGGTGATTCACTTTCTGCGATCCAGGTAACAAGCTTGCTTTCAAATGCGTTAAAGCGTTCTGTTTCTGTTAAAACCATTTTTCAATATCCAACTCTCTCGGATTTTGCATCACATATTGGACAACCCGAACGCTCCTTAGCTAAGACAGGCATCTCGGCAGCCAAAATGTCAACAACAGTAACAAGTAAACATGTCGTTGATATCCATGATCAACCACTGGAAACACTTGTATCAGAAGGTCGCTTGGCACCCCTTGACTCAGTTGCTTTAAGCTATTATTCGAATGCGATGATAGAAGGGAGTGACCTTACTGAGGAGAGCTTTCTACAACTATCGGATTCTGGTGTGCATTTGAGATATCACATCACCATGGCTCATGGAGTAATTGGAGTTATTCATCTACCAAGATTTTCTTCGAGCATATACTCTGATAAGCAAGGTCTGCTATCAGAGATTCTGGTAGCAATAGAGCTCTCTCAATCACTTGGGGCCTCACATATTTCGCTTACCGGGCTCATCCCAAGTGCTACTGCCTATGGACATGATATTGTTGAGTTGATCAAGGGGGCTGATGCGAAGCTTCCCTATATCACAACCGGGCATGATGTAACTGCTGCAAGTGTTTTGTTGGCTGTTGAAAAAATGTTGGCTACGACTGGCAGAAGGATAGATGATCTGCGGGTTGCATTCCTGGGGTTGGGATCGGTAGGCAAGTCAGTATTGGAACTCATGCTTGATCGAATGCCAGATCTGCATGAAATCATGCTAGCAGATTTGTTCACCAATGAGAATGCCATCGAATTGTTTGGGCAGGAGATGATCAAAAAATATCCTCATTTTAAGAAGGCGGATATCATTTTGAGTGAAAGTGGGGTCAGTAAGAGGATTTATGAGGCTGATCTGATCATTGGTGCTACAAATGTCCCTGATTTGATAGATGTTCAGCATTTAAAAAAAGGATGCATGATTGTTGATGATTCTGGACCACATTGTTTTTCAATTGATGATGCCGTTGAACGATTAACCAAATCGGCGGATATCCTTTTCACCGAGGGTGGCGTACTAATATCAAATTCACCATTTGGAGTCTCGGCATTCCTGCCTGATGAAATGAAAAAATATCTGACTCAAATGGGGGAGACTCCTTTCGGGGATTTCCAGGTAGATAGAATTACAGGTTGTGTTTTATCCGGATTAATCGATCATTGCGAAAAGCGTGAACGACACCTAACAGGTCCTGTTGTAGTTGAAGATAGTCGTAGTCAGTACTTTAAGTTGAAATCTTGGGAATTTCAATCTGCTCCCCTTCACGCTGGTTCCTATGAATTGTCTGAAGAACAGATAGAAACATACATGAGCATACCAGACGAATCGGGCTAAACGATTCGATGCAGGATATTCTTGAGAGGAGAAGACACCTGGAGAGTCCATTCCCATAAAATCACGATTATGTATATATATACAACCGGATTGTACGAAAGTATTACGACCGAGTTGGTATTAAGAATGCGAACCTTCAAACATTACGTAAGACAGCCGGGGCATTGCTTATACAGCAGGGTGTTGACATTTACAGTGAGTCGATTTCTGGGGCATACGAGTGTAACAGTGACCGAGCAGTATTATGTTGATTTGCTTCAAGATGATTGTATCATCATGTCTGAATCAATAGAAACAGCAATCAATAACATCTCTGAGCCGAATCCTAATTCTGAGTGGAGAATTGCTATATGAATTTCAATGAATTCTTTGGTCATAATTGCTGTAATCGTGTGCACGTGGTGTGCAGTTTTAATGGTAAATAATAGTAAATGGTGCACTACTAGGCAAATAATGCCTAGTAGATATATTGAGATATCGCATTTAGATGATGACTGTAAGTGACTGTGATACAGGCTAATAGAGTTGTACCCGGGGCCTGATCTGCTAACGCAGACAAAGTCGAACCGGCACGGCTTTAAGGGCCGAGGGATTTTAAGTCCAGAAAACATCACTGATAGTCAGTAGGTTACAGAATTTGTGTCAAAATATTTGAATGACATATTAATAATCCTAATGGAGGAAGAGAATATACCAATTCTTGCTGTCAGCTCAAAATGTCGCGGGGTTTCTGTGACTTTTGACTTTATGAATACTAGTCAATTGTTGGTAAAGCAGTAGCACAGCAGGTAGGCTTAGGATACTAGCCATTGAACCCAGATGTTCGTGTTCTTTATTGGGGATCCTAACCCACATACCTTAAATGCTTATGTTGTTCTGGTTTCTCCACTTCAAATACTTTGAATGCTTTTAATCTGGTAATATCCGTTCTATTTTAGATTTGTATGACAAATTATTTGTCCCTCATATTATGACAAAATTGAGTAAAGGATGTCACCATGTCAAAGATTATTGCCCTCCTGAGTATTTGCATTTTGCTGTTCACCTGCTCAACCGAAAATGGGTTGACTCACCGGGCTAGCAATTTCGCTGAGTTAAATGCAGCCATTGAACAAGCACAGCCAGGTGATAAGATCATCATGCAGAATGGAGTATGGGAGAACGTCGAAATTGAATTTGAAGCACAGGGAACAGAGGATGCACCCATCACCCTCCAAGCTGAAACAGCAGGTGGAGTTATCCTGGAGGGACAATCATCTCTGGAACTGTCAGGTGAGTATCTCATTGTTGATGGTCTGTACTTCAGAAATGGTTTCACCCCTTCTAATAGTGTCATAGACTTCCGTATAGATAAAGAGCGGATGGCCAACCATTCCAGTGTTATCAATTGCGTGATTGATGGTTTTACACAGAAAAACCGATTTACTCCTGATCATTGGGTCGAGTTCTGGGGTAGACACAATACTCTGGAAAACTGTACCATTACAGGGAAAGCCAATCAGGGGCCAACGGTTAGGGTATTCCTAAAGGGGAATGAATCTATTAGAACCTATCATCGCATCGCTAATAATTATTTTGGTCCCAGACCACGCAAGGGTGGACCTAGAGGTGAAACCATGCAGATCGGCGATAGTGGGACATCCATGACACCTTCCTACGTTTTTGTAGAGGATAATCTTTTTGATCGTTGTAATGGCGAGGTAGAAGTCATCTCCAGTAAATCGAACTTCAATGAATTTCGCAACAATGTTTTTTATCACTGTGAGGGCTCGCTGGTAATGAGACATGGGAATTACTGTATCATTGATGGGAACTACTTTATTGGATCCGAAGACTCCGAGTTTAATGGAGGTGTCCGAATCATCAACACAGGACACTGGGTGATCAATAATTATTTCTATCGTATTAGTGGTATAGAGTTTCGTAGCCCGCTGGCAATTATGAATGGCATCCCAAAATCGCCACTGAACCGCTACAATCAAGTGACTGATGTCGTGGTAGCCTACAACACCTGGATTGATTGTAAGGCCCCCTGGCAATTGGGGGTGGGAGCCAATATGGATATGAAAGATGTCCTCCCGAAAAGTGAAATTCGTTCTGCTAGGCCAATTCGTACTGTGGTCGCTAATAATATTATTTATAATCGTACTGCTGATCCAAATCCGATCCAATCCTACGACAAGGTTGATGGTATTCGATTTAGAAACAATCTATTGGACAATGCTGGTGGTGTTGAATCCGGATACGAGGGTGTTGCTACCGCTGACCTGGGTATGAAACAAGTCAGTAGTTGGTTGTTGACACCAGAATTAGAGCAGAGTAAAGAGTTTGGTCATACTTACTCTGGATTTGAGTTTGATAAAATAGCCGGCGATATCTCTGGCAATATCCGTGGTCTCAATGACAATGTAGGCGCCATGCTGCCTGGGGGGAAACCAGGGATTACTAGCATAGATGCTTCGAAATATGGTGCAAAATGGTTTCAGTTAAATGAAATGATTGTGCCCACAATTCATGAGTACGATCCCGCTGCGAAATCTCTAGGTGAATTCATCGATGCGACTACCGCAGGTGATATCATCATTCTGCCTGCAGGTGAGCTTACATTGACAGCATCTCTTAACATGGATAAGAGAATCACTTTGCGTGGTGCTGAGGGAGAGGAGCCAAGTGTCATCAAATATGAAGGTCCTGCTGAGACACCCCTGTTTCGAATGCAGCCCAGGGGAGAGTTGCATCTGGAGAATATTAAAATCCAGGGATCAGGCTCGCAATATGCCTTTGAGACACTGAAGGAAGATATGTCCCCAGGGTACAATCTTTGGATTGAAGGAGCTGAGATATCTGGCTTTGATCATGTGCTAATAGGTCACAAAGGCTCATTTGCTGATACCCTCACTATCGCAAATGCTAAAATTAGTGATTGCGAGAACGGAATTGTGTTAGCAGCCGAGACCAACGATAAAGGTGACTATAACGCTGAATTCGTGACCATTAGCAATTCAATCTTCGCCAATGTCAGTCAGAATGTCCTGAATTTTTATCGTGGCGGGTACGATGAATCAACTATTGGTGGTGTTCTCAGTGTGAGTAATTCAAAATTCACAAACTGTGGAAAGAAGGAAAAATCAAAGATTCTGCTGAAAACAAGGGGCATTATCAACGTGGACCTTAGCAATAATATTTTTAAGAACAATCCTGTTAAATTGGTTGCTGTGCTATGGGGTGCGAAGAATAATCACCACTCTGGAAACACAGTTTCTGGATCAGGCGAGATTCGTGTGGAGCAACAACTCAAGCTCAAATTGATGTATTAATTAGTTTTCAAACCAAGTATATAGGAGAGGTCTGGATCTAAATAATCCGGACCTTTTTCTTTTGTACTGCCCCCGGTTGCAAACGGATTGTTTTTTGTCCAGAATTATCCTTGACAACCCATTAGTGCCTTTTTAACATAATGTGTCATACATCTTACTAATTATCTCCTGTATGGCTAAATTTGAAAGAATCGGGAAATTATCAAAATCTTGCGTTCTCTAGAATATAGCTCTAACCATTACTGTGACTCAGAAATGTGTCATACATCATTCATATTATTGAAAGAGGGAGTACCTGCATGATCGATACAGGTAAGTGGCTAAAAATTTCCATTGGGGTGCTGTTGCTGGTTCCCTCATTGCTCTTGGCCGGTCAAGGTGGAAAAATAGCAGGAACAGTTACAGACGGTCAAACCGGTGAAGTGTTACCTGGTGCAAACGTCATGGTAACCCATCGTTGGATAGATGGTGAAGAATCACCCCTGGATGCAGTACTGGGTGCTGCAACAGACCTTGAGGGTCATTACTACATTCTTAATATTTACCCAGGTACCTATACATTACGCGTCGATTTTATTGGTATGTCAAGTAAACAGATCAATGAAATTGATGTATTAGTAGATATGACCAGCTTTATTGACGTTTCTCTGGAAGCAGCTGCCTTAGAAGGTGAAATCGTTGTAGTTGAGTCACAGCGAGACAATACGGTTCAGACTGATCTCACAGCGACAAAAACAGTATACCAGATTTCAGATGTGCAGAGTATCGCAGGTGTAAGTGATATTGGCGATATCATCAATTTACAGGCTGATGTTGTGGATGACCACTTCCGCGGGGGTCGTAGTGGTGAGTCCAGTTATCTCCTGGGTGGTGGAACCATCATTAACCCACTCACCAACTCCAAAGCTTTTAGTCCTATCGTCACAGGTCTTGAACAGGTTGAAGTCTATACCAGTGGGTTCAGCGCTGAATATGGAAATGCACAATCTGGTGTAATCAACATGGTTACCAAAGAAGGTCGTGAGAAATGGGAATCCCGATTAGAGGTTTCTGTTACAGCTCCATACTATAAGGTGTGGGAAGAATTTTTCGACGAAGATAGTAATCGTACTGTCGAAGCAGGAAGTCCATATGATGTCAACAGTCTTGAGTTTTATGAAATATTGATGGATACAGCCCAGTGGTTGGAAGATAACCCCCAACAACCTGGTCGCGTATTGTACGACCTCGGATATGGATT
>Ga0209142_1000635_pt1 | contig 22856 bp, 13 predicted proteins | sample SaaInlV_120m_DNA_FD_184678 | JGI IMG/M metagenome (GOLD analysis project Ga0209142, IMG submission 184678) | Marine microbial communities from expanding oxygen minimum zones in the Saanich Inlet - Saanich Inlet SI074_LV_200m_DNA (SPAdes) (version 2) | ecosystem: Environmental > Aquatic > Marine... | reverse complement strand
TGGTGACTATATCAATATCCGATGCACTTAGGTCTATGTTGATATCAGTGTCTTCATTTGTATTCTGGTTTCCAATTAGCGTCAATATTGGAAAATCATTCTCCGGATTAACTGTAAATGTGAACGTCTCACTGTCAGTGAGATTACCGGTGCCGTCATCTGTTACCGTTACTGTGATCTCTGCTGTACCATGCTGATCATCTTGTACATCAAAGCTTAATGTACCTGTGGTCCCATCACCTTCAGTCGTTGTGGATACCAGTACTAATGTTTCATCATTGCTTGAAGCTGTAAATGTCAAGCTCTGATCATTGGTGACTATATCAATATCCGATGCACTTAGGTCTATGTTGATATCAGTGTCTTCATTTGTATTCTGGTTTCCAATTAGCGTCAATATTGGAAAATCATTCTCCGGATTAACTGTAAATGTGAACGTTTCACTGTCAGTGAGGTCACCTGTACCGTCGTCAACTGTCACTGCGATTGTTATAACACAATTACCATTTTGATTGGGAATTGGTATTATTTCCATGGAATACTCGTATGCATTACCTGAATAACCTGTTCCAGAAACATTTATTGTTTCTATCAAGTTTTCATCAAAATCCGTTGTGACATCAAGAAGAGATCCAACTATTGTTTCCTGCACAATAACAACAAATTCAATTGCTATAGTAATATCTTCAGACGTGGATTGGTCGTTAACATATAATATGCGAATATCCGCCCATAATGCGGATAGAAATAATATATATATATATAATGTTTTTCTAATCACTTGATAATCACATTCTTATTAAAAGATATCCTATTTCACTTTATAAATCATAATTTTATCCGGGGCTTGTGTTGTTAAGATTAGATATTTCCCATCTGAAGAAAATTCAAAGTCACGGATATTGGAAATTTTTAGATCGGCTTTAATCTCGTATTGCTCATTCCAAAAGTATAATTCCCCACCGCCATTTCCTGGTCTTAAGAAAAAGAATGAACCTGTTTCGGGAATCCATTGCCCTATAGGTCTTTTATAAAAATCATAATCCTTACTCATGTAGTATCCATCCAACGATGCTAAATTTTGGTTATCCTGTACAATAAAGATTTTGCAAACTAAATTTTGACTCATCGTTTCGGAGGCACCCATAAGGGCATATTTATTAATATTTTTATCTGGGTATCTAATACCGCCAAAGAAATTCAGATCATCATCTGGTTTAGTAACTGAACTTTGCGATATAACAATATTTTTGACCATATCAATCTCTAGATCATATATTTCTGAGAAAGTATTATCGTAACATACCGTAAGTAATTTACTTCCATCCGATGATGCTGATAATGAGGAGATACCAATATCTCTTCCAACATCAAATCCTTTTATTGGAACTATTTCTTCTTCATAAATAGCAGTTCTGAGAATAGTATTATGGCTGGCAAGATTCATAAAATAGAATTCTTTGTCACCCATCGGAGTGAAACATCTTGGTTGACCACTAAGCAGTTCCGTTTTATAGTTCTTCTGTGTATATTCAAAAATACCTAATTGATTTCCTCCTTGTTTTTTGATAGGAGGGGTAATTCTAATCATTTCCCTACTGATATTATCGTTATTAGTTTTAATATCAATTTGTTTCATGACATGGTCTTTCCCGCCATTAACCGCAATTAAGGTTATAAATCTTTCATCATCTTTTACCCATCCCGCATTTCTTTCAGTTCTTTTTTTATACTGTTTTCCCCTTTGCTTTTTAGTATTAAAAATAGGTAATAGCCTACCCCCAATTCCTTCATCCGATATTCTTCCCAGCATGAGTTTATAATTATTATCTGTCAAGTCTTCAACTGTGAATGTCCTAGAATCATAGGCCCAACTTGGATTTAAACAGTTAATTGAGTTAGAGTATAGTAATTCATATTGTTGGATTTTCTCTTCAGCCAAACAAAATGAAGAAATAATTAGCATAACGCTGAATGTGTATATATATATTATCATAATTCCAACATATATCGTTAGAATGTTCCTGCATATAGAATTATAGATGTAATCAAAACGGTCATGGGTACAAAAGTCCTAACCCATTTATTTTTTTCTTCAGAGAATATTTTCAGATCATAATTAATTTTTTCTTGTTTTTGAAAAAGTCGTTGATAAACCACATAGTGGTCATTATTGTTAATAAATATTATATCATTCCCCATTACATACCTATAGAATCTATCTGGGATATGTTGATATTCAGCAATTTCCATATCATTATTTTTGATGCAATATTCCCATGAAAGCGTTTTCGGTATTTTCATTTTTGTCCAATCGCTGGGAACAGTTTCTTGCACAACCCAATTTTTGCTCACTTTTATCGGGGGTACTTTTGAAAGAGTTCCATCCCAGTCTTTAAAAAATTCAAACCTATATCTTTTACCACCTGAAAAAGAAAGTGTGTATGTGTCTTTTGGTTTTATTTTACTTGCAGATTTTCCTAATTTTATTGGTAAAAAAGGTATCTTACAAAAAAAATAACCCCCTGAACTATCATAAGAAGTTAATTCAAATTTAATTGGAAATTTTTGAAGATAGTTCAATCTTTGAAGATACTCCGGCACTGAATAAGAATCAGGAGGTGCCTTAATTTCTATGATAACTGGTTTATTTACTCCTTTATCAATTACCTGTGTCATTTCTGTATATTTTAAATCAGAGTCCAAAGTTAACTTCATGTTTGCATAATTATCATTTAGAGATTTCAGACTATCTGAGATAGCCATATATAAATCATTATAATGTATGGTTTTTTTGTCCAGGATAATTAATTCATCTTGATCTAGAGTATTTTGACGCTGTTCTTTGATATATGATATTTCGTTGTTAATTAGTGCTTTTGAATTTGATAAGATATTGTCATAAAATTCCAAATCACCTTGTATGAAAGCTGAATAAATACCATAATAATATTGCAAATTAATTAGAATGCTATCTTGTGTGCTTGGCGCGCAATTGCTTTTAAGAAGTTCCCACACATAACATTCCAAAGAACTTTTATAGTCCGGATAATTATCTGTTGGTTTCTGTTGGGACCGAATTGGCCCTGTTATGAAACTTTTTATATAATGACTAATTTCAATGCACTCAAGATCCAGACGTTCTGTACACGTATCACCAAACATAATTGTGCAGGTTGAAATAATTATAAGTAAAATATTATTTTTTAGTTTTATCATGCCTATATCAATAAAAGTAGCAGAAAAATTAAAGATGCACCCGTCATATATTTCAATCGATCATAGTTTTGCTTATCTGGGTCATATGTGATCCCATATGTTTTGCCACCATATAGATTCTGACTATCACCAAAATCAAGCTCCGTTGCAACGCTATCTGTTGAAGAAATGTATTCATTGAAAAATAATTTATCTTCAAACTTTTCCACATATTTCATTTTATCTTGTAATGAGAGTCTTATACTTGCAGTATCAATAATGCTAATTGAAGAGCTCGAATTCAGGACAAAATTATCAGAGTTTATTTGCGGATAATTCGAACAAACAATTGGTTCATAATATTCATTTATGTCATTAAGATATGGAAAATTTTTGCCGAAGTTATTAAGTATGTTAATTAAATTTGCATCGGATTTCATCAACTTATCAATTTCAAATATCTGATGCTTAACATACTTTCTCCCTTTCCTCAGTATATTATCATCTTCATAAAAACAATGAGAGATGATCACATCAAGATAACGGGCTGAAATCTCAATGTGGTCGTCAAGATCATCCAATCTTCTAGTCAAATACAATTCCTTAAATAATAAGAAATCTGCCTTTGGATAATTTCCATCATTAAAATAGCTGTATATTTGATTGAAAATCTCTTCGGCTTCATTTGATTTTAGTCCCTTGACTGGATTCCATAGTTGCTGCTCTTCAGCATCTGCGTATCCAATATTTTTTGCATGATCAATATCTCTCCAATAATCCAATTCATTTAATCTTCCATATCGAAAAGTTTGTTGATAATTCTCCCCTTGTATCGCTTCGATCTCATATTTAAATCTTCCTAAATAATACCAAAATATCCAATCATTATCTATTACCTTTTGGTAGTTGTTATAATGTTTTTCCAGTTCATTTTTGATATAAGACAACTTCACTAATTTTTCTTTTTCTGTCATCCCAGAGGAAACAAATCCAGCACCCCGATGATCTAGACCCGTATGAAACAATAAATTACCCGGTGCTCTATGCCATTGAATAATTTCATTACTATAATCTGGGTGATTACTCAATTCAACACTTATATCTACAAATTGGTGAGAATCATCATTTTTTAACTCTGGTTTAAATTTAAAAAGTACATCTTCCCATTCAATACCATTTTTTAATTTCTGTATACCATAAATACTTTCAAGGGTCATGGTAATATTTGGGATTTTAATATTTCCCCCATTCGATTGAATAGGTAGAGCTAATCTTAATTTTTGTCCAAAATCCATCATTTGCGAGCTTGAAGGAATTTCAACATCATTAATAATAGATAAGATTATTTTTTTGTTGTCAATTGCAATTTCAGGGTCTGAGAACATTTTTGATTTTTCCGTTATTGCGCTATATTTATGATAAATCGATTTGGAAGTATCAGGTATCCATTGATAAGAAGAATTTGATGGTATTGCAAATACTAGTTTGTTACCTTTTTTAAACGGAAACCATTTTTCATTGATTTCTTTAATAATTATATCTGACATTTCTGTTTGTGATATGACCTTTTTTGTTTTTTCATCTTTCGATGAAAATGTTTCCCCCTCATCTAAAGACATCTGAATATGAAAATTTTCAGTGATGTCGCCTACGCTTTTAAAATATAGATTTCCTAAGTACACTTTCCCTTTCATTTTTTCAGGAACCATCTCAAAAGGTATAAATATTTCCTTACCATCATTTGATGTATAAGGTTTGGAAGTAAAAAATGTTTGAGCATTATCTGTTGCAATATTGACAATGTTATTGTTCTCCCACGATATATTAACATTATCAGGTATTTTGAGAACAATTTGATTTAAACGTGCAGCCGTCAATGGAAGTTGCTTTAAGTTAATTGTCATTTCATATAATCGTTCAAATTGCCTATTTACATAAAACTGTTGATCCATATTAGAAATTAATTTAGGCGTGCCATACCCAATAGTGTGTTTTGTTTTTACGTTAATTGCCTCTGCACCCTTAATTTGAAGAATTAACTTTTCTGAATCAAAACTTGGTTCATCGCTAATAAGTCTTATTTTTAAGCCATTTATAATAATTTTTTCCTGAGGTTCTATTGGTCTATTCAATATCAAGGAAATATTATCTTTCCCCTCTATAATAATTGGTTTATCCAAATCTTGGTTTGTTGAAATATTGAGTTCAGAATCAAAAATAAAATAATCATCAACATGTGGAAAACTTAAAATTAAACTCTCAAAATTTGGAGTACTTAAATAGCTATTATTAAAAATACTTATGTCAGGAACATCAAATATTTGATTTTTAATTTCAATATCGTTTATATATTCAATACTATTTGCAAAGTCAACTTCTAAGGAAATTATATTTATAGGATATTTTGAAACCTTTTCCGCATCTTTTCTTATAGATTTATATTGCCCAGGGTGGTAATTTAATTTTGGATAACTAACCTGTTCAGATACACTAAGTTTTTTTAATGATATCTCATCTAAAACAATTTTTTTATTAATAGGAAGTGGCTCTAATACTCGAATTATTATTTTTTGTTGTTCCAATATTATTTTTAATTCATTTTCAAATGAGTTTCTATACTTTTTGTCTAGATCAAATTTTATATCTTTTGAATCGCTAATATCAATAGTTAGGATATCTCCAGGTACGATGTATCCATTATTCATAATATAAAAAGACCCAATCGATGGCTGGTCAATTGATGTGTAAAGATATAGAGGACTATCTATTCCAAAATCAAGATTTGCGATTGTGAAAGAGTTTGCCGATTTAATATTTTTAATATTGCTAAATCCATGCATCTTTAACTGAAGCTGAAATGGTGGAACCACATTTTCTGTATGATTAAAGCTTAATTGTTCTAAAAACAATGCATTATTAGAATGTATCGCATCATTGACAGATAATTGAATGGTTTTTTCAGTTATTTCCCTAATTGTATAATTTTTGTTGTCAAGCTGCTTGATATTCCAAGATAATTTGACATTGTTTGGGATTATAATTGAAAGGACTTGACCTTTCATAATTGCATTTTTTTCATTTTGGAATAGTGCAATAGTTGGCAAGGTATTTTCATTATTCTCCAAATTGAGTGAATATACACCATTATCTGGATTATTAATTTTGAAATCAATATTGAATACATCAATAAATTTCTCAGTTTCTGAAGCTTTTTTTATACTTGAATAACTAAGATTTGTAATATTTTTTGATTTAAATATTTTTCTAAATATTTTTTCAAAAATATTCAATTTATTTGAGTGAGGGTTTAGCGAAATATTGAATTTAGAAAATAATGAAACCTTGATCTCGATGTTATCGGAATTATAAACAATTGGTAAATTTTGAAATAGAATTTGTGCTGAATGTATATCATTTTTAAAATTAAAGACTAATTTTGATCTTTCTTTTCCATTGAGAATCATATAATTCTCACGTGAAATAATATTGTCAGTCTTGACTACAATACTATTAAGGTTGTCGCCCCATTCCGCATTATTATCAAGGGTGAAAATGATATCTCTGCCAGCCGTCACGGAAGCAGGACCATCATCAATTAATTTTATATCAATATTAAAGGGATCATTGCTACTGATTACTTTATAGTTTTTAGCTAATTCAATTTTGGTGCTGCCCCTTGAAATCAAATAATCAATATCTTGCCAATGAATATTTGAAATATGCCTTTTGACTGCACCGTCTCTAACAGAAGTATTGCCAAATGGTAGTCCAACAGATTTCCCCGTTCCAATCTGGAGTTTTGTTTCTGAAAATTTATCATCCTTAAATATAATTGGGAGATCATACAATTGAATTATTTCATCATATTCTATCACCTTATCTGAGCAAATTGGAATCTCTAATATTGTATAGCTCAGATCATCAATAGACAATAGTTTCAATTCTCTGGATGTTTTTACTGCTGCTTCACCTTTAATATCTTTATATACTAACCGTTCTAAGTAAATTGGTATTTCAGTTCCACAAACGGGTACTGATTTTTCTTTTTCCATAAGGTTTTCTAATGCATCAAAATCCCACTGTGCTATATTATCTATACTGCTATAAGTCTCCTCTAATCTGATAAAAATACTGTTTCCTGATGATAACTCTAAATCATACTTATTAAGTTCTATGAAAACCTCTTCTAAAGTTACTTTATTTTCATCTGGGTATACATGAATAGCCTCGTTTGCAAAAAGAGCAACGTCGATAGAAATTAAGATTATTATTATTATTATATCTGTTTTACGCATGATGTAAAATGTCCTGGGCCATTATGCAATTCCTTAAACTCTGACTTTTGTTCGCACTCATTAGATTTTTCGTTGCACACACTACCATATACACATCCTTGATTTGGAATGGAATTATGATTAAGTTCGAATTCCTTACCTTCATCCTGTTGCTCGGCTTGCGTTCTAAAATATTTTGCAGCGGATATTAATTTTTGAGTATATGGGTGAAATGAGTGATTACTCAAATAATTGAATTTTGAAGGATGTCTAAAGTCCTCCAAGATTTCTCCTCTTTTATTAATATGATCTCCATACATAATAGCCACTCTAGAACAAATTCTACTAACAATTCCAATATCATGGGATATTACAACCATTGTGAGCGGATTATCTGTATTTAAACGATTTTTCCATGTTTGAACAAGGTATTGCAAAACACTAGCCTTAAGTGAGGCATCTAAACTGGCAAGGGGTTCATCTGCAATTATTATATCTGGATTCATAACCATAGCTTTTGCAATACTGACTCTTCTTCTTTCTCCTCCACTCAAATCACCGTTGATAGACTGAACTAATTTATGATTTTTAAATTCCTTTAAAGGAATATTTGGCTCAATAAATCCAGTACCAATTAAGGTGTCATAAATTACCTTTTCTCTCTCAATTTTATTAAAAGAAGGATTTCCTAATTTTGTTGTTTCATGAAGCATATTTATCACTGACATTTTCAAATTCAAAGCCGATCTTGGATTTTGGAATATCATCTGTACTTTTTTCCGCATTAAGCTAAGTGCTTTATATTTTGTATCTGAGTAATTTAGTGTACTATCTAATCCATCAATATTTATTCTCAATTGACATTCAAACCGTTTCAATCCAAAAAGATAACTGTCCGATTTATGAATTAATCCAGAAAGTATTTTCCCTAAAGTTGATTTTCCACAACCACTTTCGCCAACTATCCCAAGCAACTCACCTTTTTTTATATTTAGATTAAAATCAGGTCCAATACAAAAATTCGATTTATCATATAATAAATTTAGATTTTTGATTGTTACAATATTATTGTTACTCATTTAAAAAATTCCAGCACTTTACCCAAGGTTGATCTGGCTCATCACTAATTAATATGTCATTCGTCATTACTGAGATAGGCGGTGGCGATATAACTTTACATTTATCCCTTTTTGTTGTGAGTGAACATTGATGAAAATAACTACAGCCATGTCCCATTAGATCTTTCTCATTTTTTTTATAATTTTTAATAGGGATAACATAATCAGATTGAGTTATACCTAATAATTCTGAAACATATGGGTGGTGACCTTCACTTGTATTAAATCTATCCGAACTACAATTCTCAATTATTTCACCGTTGAACATCACATTTATTCGATCTGTCGCTCTCCTCACCATCCCAAGATCATGGGAAATAAAAATCATGGATAGATTTGATGATATTTTTTCCCTTAGCCCCTTAAATTTTTCAACAACAATCTTCTTTAAAGTAACATCTAAACCTGTGGTTGGTTCATCGGCGATCAATAATTTTGGTTTGGTAATTGATGATAATAATATCATTGCTCTTTGCCCTTGACCTCCACTGAGTTCTCGAGGAATTGCAGTTTTAAAACTATCTGTATTTAGTTTGACCTCTGATAATAAGTCATCCATAGAGTCATTGCTAGAGGAATCTATTGTCAAATTACGTAAATTTGTTATTTGACGATTTATAGACCAAAATGGATTTAAAAAGGATATTGGATCCTGCAATATAATCGAAATATGCTTACCCGCAATTTTATAAGTATTTAGTAGTTTTCTTTGACATTTTTGAAACCGGTGTACTTTTCTAGGAATCTGTTTCAACCCAATCAAATACCCAAAATCATAATCTTTTTTTAGCTTTATAGATATATTTTTATACTCATTATTGAAATGTTCATCTTTGAGTAATAACTCATCATAATCATTATTATGCTGGTTATAGACTCTCACAAAAGCAGTATTTATTTTAAAATGAAAATTATTTGGAACCACAATTTGATTATTCTCGATTTTACAATGCCAGGAATGTTTGTAAGTCTGGCTAAGAATATTGTTTAATATGCTTGATGCATTGTTGTTTGGAATTGATAATATCTCCATTCCTTTTTTATCTACATCCGCCTTATATTTAATATTCCCGCATACAATCCCAGGATTAACATCAACTAAACCCAATACTGATTTAACTGTTAAGCTTTTCCCAGATCCTGATTCACCGACAAGACCTAAATATTCTCCCCTTCTCACAGTAAGAGATACCCCTTTTATTAATGAGTTGTTACTATATGAATCTTTAAAAAATTGAAGAATAGGATTTACGCCATCTTTCAAAAGCTTAGAGTGAACAATTGTTAATGCATCTATTTTTAAAAGATAATCCATCAATTGTTAGTCAATATTATCACTCTATGTGCTAGCCAGCGGATTACTAGACACAGTACTAAAACAAATATGAGCGGAAATACTAATGTAAACTTTTGTTGTGGATTTATCAGATATGTCCATGCTCCAAACAAAAAGTTATCTTTCCCAATTAATTTTCCAATTGATAATCCGTTTGCACCTTTCCCAAAAAAACCTAAAAATATCTCAATCATAATTGTAAAAAGAAAGAAATTAATAAATTGTAAAACTATAATCCCTTTGGATTCATAATAAAGGATATGCTTGCCTATAAGTGTAAACATACTTACGCCGGAAGCTTTTGTGGCTAATATAAATTCTTCTCTATTCAAATGTTTAATATGGTTACCCAATACAACAGATAATTTTGGGCTTGAAAATAAAGCTATAATGAGAAATGTAAAAAACAAACTGTGATTTGGATTGTTAAGATGACTTTGAAAAAATATGATTCCAATTAACAGGACTATTAATATTGGTATGCTTTGAAAAATATCAGTTATTAAAGAACAAAAATGAAAATATAATATTTTTATATAATTGATAGAAAATATCTTATAACTTTTAGTAATATTGTCTGATTTAAAACCAATTCCTAACCCTAATATAATTGATACAATAATAAAGACAGTACTTGATATAGTCGATATCAACAGATTAAACCTAAAGGCAGAAGAAAACTTAACAAGATAATCGTTGCCATTATCATCAGTCCCCAATGGTAAAATATGTGTTGACGTTATCTTTGGGGAAGAATAAGGTTCTCCAACCCTGTCATCCAGACCATTATTAGAAATATTTTTCCATAAGCTGATCAAAATAATTATAAATAATAAAGATGTAAATATTAAATTAGTTAAATTTCTTAACAATTTATTATCTCCGAATGTAGACTAGATATTCTAATAACAAATCCCTGAAATAATTCAACAAGAATATGGTGATTATAATAAACATTATAAGCGTCATAAATAAATCATGCTCAAATAAATAATTACTTCTATCCCCTTCTAAAAAATGCGTGTAAAGCAAGTAGCCTAATCCAGGTTTTTGACAAATAATCTCATAAATTAAAGTATTTGTAAAAATAATAGTCCATATGGATGTGAATTGATTGATACTGTCAATCATTATACTTCGTCTCATATGTTTCCAAATACTATCTCCCCACGCTCTGGCTGCAATCACGAAATCTTTGTTATAAAGCGTGCTCAGATTGCTAAACTGTAATGCCGATAAATCATAAAATGCATTTGAGCATATTGCTATCATTATTATTCCCACGATAACTGGAATATCTTCTCTAAAAAATAAAAATAAACCGATTCCAAGAATGATTATATGGATACTCGAGAACCACTCAATTGTAGTTTTTATCCATTTAACTTTTTTAGTCTGCATCACTATCTCAAGTGAATTAAGAATAAAACTGATAATGAAAACTGTTGATATAGAAAATAAAGTAATTGATACTGTATGGTAATAATTTGAACCGATTTCGATTTTACCTATTAAATCAGTTGCTGTAAATACAATAATTTTATCAGAGTTAGGTGACATGCCAAAATCACCAATAAGAAAATCTGAAAACCAGTCAAAATACTTCCATGTATTAGTAGTTATATCTTTGAGATCGTTAAGAATTAAATATAGAATAAATCCAGAAAATAATACACTAAGTATTAATTTTAATGTCTGTCTTGCAAAATTATACATATCAATAGAATATTTTTATATGCATATTTTCAATCCCTTGGGCTTATTTCCCAATCATGAATTGTGGTGAAATAATATGACGGTGTGATACTCATATTTCTAATTATCTTTCTTTTCCAACTTCTTGGTTCCACATGCCATAAAAATAAGTATGGGACATTATCATAACATTGTTGATGAATATTCTCACCAGCTTGTATTCTGAGAGGACCAGGACTAGCATTGATATAGTCATTCATAAATCCATTTAAAACTTCGTTATGATACCCCGTAACATTGTAGGGACTATTTTCGATAAACAGTGGGTTAATGATATTTCGCCAGTCGAAATAATATTGAACGTAAAGTAGGTCCCAATATTTCTTATCCTTAAGTTTTTCATAGTATACTTTTGTATCAAGTTTATTAGAGATAATTGTAATTCCAAATTCTTCAAATCTTTTAATCATTTCTTTTAGAGCATAATCTTCAGAAGATCCATGCGAGGCAATATTATCTTTATAAATCAGTCTAAGAGAAACTTGTTCGCTTTCACCTGTTTGAGTGTTAAGACAATATAGAAAGCCATCAGATTTTTTCTCACAATTTAGATCTTTAATTAATTCAGCAGTTATTTCACTATTTGAGGCGACTCTATCTTTTAATTCTTCCTTGTAAATTCCGAAATCTTGGATGAAAGGACCAGTTATTGTTCTTGCCTCCCCAATATCATAATTATGATCAATAATTGCCTGATTATCCAGCATCTTATCCATTAGTCGTCTAAAAATAACCGATTGAAGAATTCCTTTCTCAACGTTAAAGCCTAGACCTATCCACGAGTTATCTACATATGTTTCAGATTCAAGATGCGGTATTAAATTTAATACCGAATTTGCAGCTCTAGATGCAATTGGGACTACCATTAAATCATATCCATATTTTGCTCCATCTTTATAACTAGATTCATCATCATATTGTAATCCCTGGATTATTTTTGACCCTAATGGTTCAGTAACAACTGAGACTTCGCTAAGCATTTGAATTGGTTTCTTAAAATGATGATACTCATTCCTCAACAACGATATTTCCTTTTTATTTCCGTCTATTGATATTTCATCTATGAAAAACGGTCCTGCTCCAGTAGGTTTTTTTGAATATGACGAATTTTTTATTATCTCAGGAAATGCGAATAAATGTTTGGGTAATATTTGTATGCTTGGAATACTCAATAAAACATCACTGAAAAAATTGGTCTTTACTAAATTAGAAGATTGAACAAGCTTAAATTTTGTAATTGATCCATCAATGGATTCACATTTTATCTCTTGTGCAATAGATTTTTCAAATGGGCTATCCCCATTCCTGTATAGATCAAGTGTAAATATGATATCATCGACGGTCAATGCCGTCCCATCGGGCCATTTTAGATTTGGTTTTAATTCAGCATAAACAGCATTTATATCCATACCCATTCCAGAAGGCTTAGGCAACGAAATAACCAAATCTGGTTCCTTTTCTAGTTTTGGACCCCATCTCCATAATCTTGCATTAAATAGTTCGCCAAGTCTAACCTGTTTTGTTGTTTTCCTACCGAAAACAGGATCTAGAGCATCAATGTTAAGTGAGTTTTCAGCATACCGGATTCCATAATAATCCGGTGTCTGACAGAATAATGCAGAAATCAATATTAAAATAATTTTGTTTTTCATTATTTTTTTATCCTTTATCAAACTAATTCTAAGTTAATCATTGTGTAGTCCGCCTCTTCCTATATGCCCGGTCACAATTGCTACAAAAAGAGAGAAGGTTTTTCTTATACCTGTGAAATCTTTATTTTCAAAATATGCATCATAAAGTTTAGTCTGATAGAAAGGTAGACGAGCACCATCCCAATATCCTAATCGAATGGCATTTAATAAATATTCAGGATAATTTTCAAATAACCAATTTTCACAATTAGGTGGTGGCCTTGGGGTTGACTCCTTAAACCAAAAATGATTTATTATCTCTTCAGATCTACTGAAATTGCCACTCATCGATAATATTTCAGCCAAAGCAATAATATATTCCGGGTAATATATTATATCTTTGGAATAAGAGTCTTCAGTTTCATTAACCAAAATCTCTTCGTTAACTAGAGGAATATCATATATATTTTCCAAATCTAAAATTTTCCTTTTATAAAGTAATAAGGCTTTTCCCGAATCATATTTCAGATTGTTATATATTTCTGTGATATCATCCTGTCCAATATATCCAATTATTTCTAAATGTGGTAAAAGTTCAATCACCTCTATTTTTAAATTATAAGTGTTAGCATATAAGCTATCCACTATTGCACTATAAAATGTAGGAGAAATAATTTCAATAACTTTATTATCATCACCGTTAATTGCATAGAGTATTGCCAGTCTAACTCTTGATTTTAAACTCCTTATTGTAAATAAGGAGTCATCATAATTAAGATAGGACGTTAACTGATTAATTGATGTCTTATAATACTGATTAGCTAGACCTATGAAATACCTTGGATTTGCAAAATTCTCATTTTCAAAAAAAAATACTTCTTCATTAGATATTTTATTAATTCTATTGGTATTTAGATTGAAATTATCCTTCAAATCGCTATATTGTTCTTTTATTAATGAAGTATAATTAGGTTGAAAGTTATAATCGTCTATCAAAACATCTTCTGTAATTGGAATCTGTGGGTAGAATCTATCTATCGGGGGATTACAATATAGAGAATTCTGTATTTCAAGTAATAGATTCCTTGCTGCAATGGCTTCCTTCCATAGATTATAATATATATGCCCAAAAGCATAATATTTCATCGATTCACTTTTATAAACAATGCTATTTAGTGTATTCAAATCCTGGGTCCAGTTTTGATGATTCACTCTCCCAAAATAACGATCATTGTTAAAATAAAACAATGAATCTATTTGTGAATAAGCATTAATTGACTTAATATCAATGATATCACTGACACTCCCAGAGTTTATCCATAATAGTTTTATAGTAATTGAAAATATTAATATTATCCCAAAAAATAATGCAAGTTTTATCTTCAATCAATCCTCGCTTGTTCTATTTGACTTTTTTCCCAGGACCATTCTTGAGATTCCAAGCCACTTGAATAATAATTTGAAATCTCATACAAGTAATTGTTTAATGACTTACAAGAGCTTGTAATTTCAATTTCTAATTCAACGTCATATATCTTTTTCGTTCTATCCATTATTGAAGAAATTCCTCTTAATATTAAGATTTTCCCTTGTATTTCTTTCTCTTCACAATTATCACTTAATATTGGACATAAATTTCGAAATCTATCAAAAACTTTATCAACTCTTCCACCTTCCTCACTCCAAATCATGTTATAATACTCAATATTTTCCAAGTCTGTATCTAATGGATTCTGAATTTTTGATACAATTTCTAAATATTTGAAATAGTATGAATAATTTTCATCACATTCCGAATTCTTCATGGCTTCAATATATTTCCATAAGTCATTTTCAGTTGAAACATAATAATCAATGTTATCATTGATTTGGATACACCTCGATATTGACTCACAGTATTTAGGTGCCCCTGCAGGGACTTTTTTATAAAAACTTATGGCTTCTGACCAATTCCCTTTTTCCTCTTCAAAAATCCCATTCTCAAAATTTTCATCAATGACGAAGTAAAATTGCTGAATCGGTCTATTTACTGTTCTTACCTCTTTAATAGCCTTGCCAAATCCTTCAGGTTGATAACTAAATTCATAATCACCAAAGTCATCTAGTTCTATCTCATCTTTTCCATCCCCTAACAGAGTATATCTTTGTTGAGAATTGTTCAAATACATCACATCCACACTCTCGTTATTTTTTGTTTTTACTTTAATTATTGCGCCTCTAATGGTTTGTCGAAAATCCATCTTTTTTTCAGCAAGGTCAACTTCAATCTTTTTATTATCTGTAACATAATATTTATTAGTTCCTACCCCGAATGACACATCATATGTTAACATATAATCCTTCGATTCATAGAGATTAATATTTACGTTGCCATCGACTAATACATATTCGTCTCCTTTTAATGGGTTAGGAGGTGGACTTATTTTTAATGTACCATTAGCCGGTACCCCAATTTTATTTTTTATTGTAACCGCAAGTTCAAAAGGATTGGTAAACAACATTAATTTCTTTGAGTCTCGGTTTTCAGCAAATGAAAATGTAATAGTAGTATCTCGATAGATTTTTTCAGGACTTATAAAATTGATTTCAGTAGAGTTATTTAGTTTTTTAGGTACAATTTCTACCTTACCATATTTATCAACTATTGAAGTCTTTTCGTCATACCTAACTGTAACATCCTGAATAGGATTATCAAAAACGTTTACTATCATTATTGTTTCTGTTAATTGATCCAAAGTAAATACAACATCGGTGTGAATTTCAGAAGGAGTGACTATTATTTCCTGTACTTCATATTCAATTTTTCCAGCTTTAATTATATAATCATCATATAGGCTTGGTATTTTAACATCATAACTTCCAATATCCTCTTGGGAAGTTAACTTTTTATGATTGAGTGTTATGTTTACACCAGTCATTGGTGTATCACCATCAAGATAATACGTTTTTATATGTAAATAAAGAACTGGTTTAAGCTTAATAATATGGTTTAAAATGGAAAGAGAGTATGTATATGAGTCGCTAAATTTGAAATATTGTTCACCACCATCATCATACTGTATTGTATATTTTTCATTGATGGTTTTAGGTGAAATCGAAATCTCACCCTTTTCGTCTGTATAATACTTAGTGTTGTTAATTAGAAGTAAAAGATTTTGGATTGAATTTTCACTGTGTTCATCTATGATATGGAATTGTATATCGGGTAATTTTCTTAAACTTTGTGTAATAATATTTTCACCTGGAACAATATTGATCAAAGTATCAACTACATAGTAGTTAGGAAAATTAATAGAATATCTGAAAGTGTTATCGAGGAATTTTATCTTTTTTCGAATCTTACCACCTTCACCGGAGATACCTATATTCCTTTGTGATGTGTCTATAACTGTTACATTTGGGATAGGGTTTTGAAGTTTATCAAGGATTTCAATAGTCAAATACGTCATTTTATGGATGAGTAATTCATTTGTAGCTCCGATTTCTTCACTACTGATATCAACATTATATTCTGAATCTTGATATTCTCCAGAGGGGTCATATATAATTAATGAGTTGATACCTAATTTTTCAAAATGAATTCTATATACGTTTATATCATTGTTTTCAATTATGTCATAATTAATATTATTGTTAGTATCGATTTTAAGACCTTCAATCAGTTCCCCAGTAACAGAATCCAATATTTTATAATTTTGAATTATAGGTGCCAGATAACTTATATGTGTGTTAGATCCTGGTTTTAAGAAAATTTCTTCTTCCTCATAGAAATGACCATTCTGCAATATATTAAGATTGATTTTCTCCTTACTTAGTCTCAATCGATGAAGAAAATCTCCTGCATTATTAGTGATTCCAACTAATTTATCATTGATAAGGATCGATGAATTTGACAAAACTTCACCTGCATGGGATCTAGTATTTACTAGTAGATTAGTAATTTGAAAAATTGTAATAGTATTTTCTTGATCTATATCTTTCTCAGAAAAAAAGATTGTAAATGTTTTCTCTTCATAAATACTACTTGGGTCTCTAACAATAATAGTAAATTCTTTTTCAAGTTCATTAAACGTAAGTAGATACTTCCCATTGGGCATTTCCTCGCTTATCCTACCATCTAACTCTTTTATAGAAAAAATAAGTCCAGATATGTGTTCATCATTATAGGAATCCTGTGAAATTAAGTAATAATTATATATTTTCTCAGCACAACTAGAGCCATCACCATCACAAATGCCGCATTCATCTTCTACAGAAGCCCCACCACAGATACTAGCACAATCAATACTTACTACACAACTGTCATTACAATCATAATTCTCCATTGCATAGATACAATTTCCATCATCAATGTTTGCGACATTGCTGTAATTGCAAGCAGTTGAATCTAAACAGCCATGAATTTTCTCTATTACCATTTCTCCTTTGGATAATTCGATTGGTTGATCTACCTTTTCATCGATTATTTCAAGCGAATTCATTGCTATTTCGAGAATTTCATTAATGGAGGGTTCAACTATGAAATTAAAAGTAGATTCCTCAAATCCATGCGCTGAAACAGTAAAATTTATATTGTCACCTAATTTGATATTTCTAGTTTTAAAAAATCTTTTGTCAATGATAATATTATATATTCCCATCTCTTGACTATAATTTTGCGATCTAATTTCATCATTACTGAAAATGGCATCTTCAATAATATCTCCACCGTCAGAAATAACTTTAACTCTTTTTGATAAGTCCTTATTTGGAATCAAAGATATCCAAATATCATGTCCATTTTCTATTGTGTTATATCTAATCAGATTTCTATCCGAAGTAAATTCTGAATTATTATATTCAGCAGTATAACTTATATTTTCACCTTCAGGAACTATAAAAGTGGCTTCACCAAGTGAATTTGTAGATAAAATATTACGGTCTTTTCCATTTTTAACAATTATTTTTACGTCTTTAATAGAATTCTTTGTGTGAAATAAAATTGTTTTGTCATTTTGAGATTTGTTTTCAGTTGTAACATTATATACTACCAATATTATATACGAGACGGCGATCAAAGTTAAAAATAGGGCTATTAGTATCGATTTATTGCTTTTGGTTTTCATTTCCATAATATTTTCCGCATATTTAATTTTTATTCATCAATTTATTTAATGAAATCTGTTAATTGGTTTTGATTATTTTACCAATTTTAATCATCCACTATATCAACATTATTTCATCGTTTTATTTCACTCTAAAACAATTGTATACTTTGTGTTTTCAGTGACCAATACAAAATTGTGTTACCAAGAAACTAGTTTTAAACTTCTTGAAATGAGTTATTTTGGGATATATTTACTGATTTACCAGTTTGCTGGTCCTACCACTATTAATAATACTATATTTCTTGCTAAACTAATTTATTGGTATAGTAATATCGTAAAATATCCTTCAAATATGAATTATCAGTTGCAAATAAGTTTCTGTTGTGAAAATTGAAATATTCAAATCTAATTAATATTTATTCATCTAAAGGTTTGGGAAGCGGTTGATTCTGTCTGAATCTCGATCCACCATTAGGATTTTCCTCAAGATCAGGTTTAATTTCTATTTTACTTTGTAGTTGTTTCCAACCCAAACTAATTATTGAGTTTTTTTGGGATTTGATATTTGTCCACTCCCCAATTTCATAATCCCGGTGTTCAACTACAATCCGATAGATTGTATCCTCATCAATGTTATCAGATATTAGTTCAAAAATACCATCCTCCCCAGTCTCAACGAAAATACCAATTGGTGGTTCTGTGTGTATCCTACATTCATCGAGAGTTTTGTCATCCATATTCATAACACCGCCTTCCCATCCAGTTCGCTTACGCACAAAATTTATAGTTGAAGGTAATTCATTTCTTGTTTCTATGGTTACAGATTTTTCAAAATAATTTTCATCATCAATATTAAAAGTTATTGGAAATGAATCCTTATTTAATTCTGTAATGAGAATGATACCTTTATCATCCGACTTTATGAAAGTCTCTTTGCTACTATTAAAAACAGTTAATAACACCTCAACATTACTTATTGGTTCATTGATGTGTTCATCAAAAAGAGTCAATTCCACAAAACCATCACCATTTACTGTTTCAGGGGTCGGTTTTTTTCCTCCCCCATCGTGTCCGCAAGAATAAAAACTAAAAATAATTAGCAAAACCACAAATGTTAAAATGTATCTAAACGGACATATTTTATCAACCATATTTGTCATTTATTTACCTCTAATATAATATGAAACCCTATTCCAGTACTATTTGATGGATCAGGATCATTAAACGATTTACTACATGTTAGATCATCTGGAGAAGAATAATACGCCCCTCCTCTTATTTTTACTTCAGTAATATCGTTATCATTCAGTAGCTCCACCCATTCCATGACATTTCCAGATAAATCAAAAATACCGTTAGAATTGGAATATGGATGGCTACCAACACTCGTTGTACCATTTGAACCTACAGGGAACTGACTATTAAGATAATTTGCATTGTGAGATTCAATAATATCTCCCCAAGGATAATCTAAAATCACTCCCTGTGTATAATCCCATCCACATAATTCTTCCCATTCAGAATTAGTTGGTAATCTGAAAGTAAAACCCTCATAACTTTGGTAAAATGTATTAAGATCAGCAATGAAATCCTTTGCTTCAGAATAATTACATTCTTTAGGATAAGAATCGTCTGTTAAGCCAGATTGAAAATCGTTATAGTAACCATTTGTGATTTCATAAATAGACATATAATAATCTTTATTGATATTTGAGGCAGTATTAAGCTCTAGTAATCTATACCCACTAAATTCAACTGGTAAGGTTGACAATATTAATGGTCCATCAGAATAGATAAAACTGCTATTGCCGTAAAATAAATATGAAATTGACTGTTCGTCCGTAACATCATTTATATCTATGATTATTTCATTTTCAATTTGTTGAAGAGCATCAATATCTAATGAGTGCGTCAGATTAGTGTTTCCATTATATATATTAACACTATGATAATATGAAGAACTTATATCTTCAGAATTAAAGTACAGTCTGCAAGATTCACTTGTTAAGGATTTCATCTCTGGATTTATCATAGGTCTATCAAATGAAATTCCACTAATAATAGTACTGTCGGAAATTCTTGATTGGCCATTTCTAAATTGCTCAAAATAATATCTAAATTCGTGATCAATATCTGGTAGATACTTACAATATTCAAATTCTAATATTTCACTATCAACGTTACAAATTTGAAGACCTATCAATATTGTCTCATTAGTAATCGGATAATTAAGTGGCTCTATAATCTCTGTCCCAGAGAAAATTGATTTTTGAACAAATATTAATGAATCAATACTTGAGATTAGTGAATTTGGATTTATCTCTAAAATCAAGCAATCATCATCATAACTATTTTGTTCACAAAAACCATCTACTACAATCTCATTTATAATGGGAGCTTCAAGTAAAAATCTTTCTCCCACAGGTATGGGAAATTCCAAAGATTCATTATCACCTACAACTGCTGAGATTTTAAAATAGTACCACCTATTATAAGCCAGTGTATCAAAATCCATAAAAACTGTATTTTCTAAGTCAAAACCAATTGATAATTGTTCGATATCAATATAAATAGGATCACGCCAGCTAGTTATAGGGAAATCGTCTTCATCTAATGTAGAATCAGGACTATTGATATAGATATTGAAGCCATCTACTTCAGAATTATTTTGCAAATCATATTCCCACGATAGTCTTATTGTAAATGCATCAATAGTTTCAACAACAATTGTACTTTCGACATTTTGAATTTGTGGTGCAAACTTTGGAGATTGTAGACTTGTATCACATCCAAACGAAAATATTAATGAAATAACCATTAAGTATTTATATATCATTAACTATAAATCCCAGTTCATTCTTAATTCCAGATGTATATTACTTCCAATGTTAGCTAAGACTAATCCTGATATATATTTGTAATAATTTTCTCTAGATTTTTTTGATTTATTATAATAGCTTCTTGCCATAGTTTCATATTCTAGATACTTCTCTCCTGGCTCTGAATCATCCAAATTGTTATATTCATTCTGCCAATAACTGTACTCATCTCTATTTGAAATAAAATTGTTATATTCATCAACTGACTTGTAGACTATGTAACAATATAAACTTGCTATAAATAAATATTTTAATTTTGGTTTATCTACATAAACGTGCCCCATACCTGGCAATATTGTTGACAGGCTTCTCCCAAAAGTCTTTGATTTATTGTTTACTTCCTGATTCACAGTCTCAATATCACCAAACTTAATCTTATACTCTACACTATCAATAAGATTAATAAATCTTGGGAAAGTTTTCATGCGTTCATCAACTTTTATCGTATAAAAGTATGATCCGATATTTTTTGAAGGAACGATTAACTCATTGGTTGTATAGTTTTTATTCAAAGAATATTTGAAAGTTGTTCTAGATCGAAAATTAAAAATAATTATATTAACATTATTTGAAATCACAGGAATTTTATTAAAATTAGAAAGATTGAATTTAATCAAGGAGCCCTTTGCTTTAAATCTTGGAGGCTGACTTGGAGTAGATTGGTACATTTTATTATTTTGATCTCTTTTCTCATTAGATCCATTCAGTTTAAAAGTATCTCCTTTAATCTGTATGTTATTTGAAATTGAATCTTCAGAGATGATGCTAATAGTGATATTCTCGTATCTTGGGATATTATTAATTATTACTTGTTTTTCACCCTCCCACTTTTGATTATGTATTTTATCATTGATAAAAATATTCCCATAAACTTGGTCAGGTTTTAATAATATAATTGTTTTATAAAAGTACCTATCCATAAACTCATTAAATAAGTCTATTACTTTTGTATCTAATTTTTCTATGGAAATTTTTTTAGTATTATTCTCATCTTTTTTAAATTTTTGTTTATAATGTGCAATTCTCTCTCCTCTTGAATTGAGAAGCCTGATTTCCATCTGATTATCCTTCAAAATTAAGTTAATAATCAGATCAACTGCTTTAAGTGAAGAATAAACTTTTCGCTTATTTTTGTCACCAAGTTGGTCACTGATGTAGGAATTAATAAAATTTTCAATTTGACTTTTGCTAACTGTTTTTTCCATACTAGTTACAACGTCTTCTTTTACATCTTTGATGAAATGTAAATTGAAGAAAAGTCTACTTAATTCCAATTCAATATATTCTTTATATATAGATTTAGAGACATCGGTAATTACTACTATACTATTTAGCTGTGTGACAATTTTATTTTGATCATCTACATTAAAATAATTTGATTCATATTCGCTGACATCACCAGATAAAGCTATACTACATACTAACATACTTAAAATAACTACATCAATCTTTGGACTTCCTACAAAAAACTGGACACTCAAAGAAGTCATGCTGCTTTTTTGTTTAGTTGATTTCTGTATTTCATGAGAAAATCCCACGGTGACAAATTTCCCAAAGTCGAATGTCTACGAAATCTGT
>Ga0209142_1000633_pt1 | contig 22872 bp, 20 predicted proteins | sample SaaInlV_120m_DNA_FD_184678 | JGI IMG/M metagenome (GOLD analysis project Ga0209142, IMG submission 184678) | Marine microbial communities from expanding oxygen minimum zones in the Saanich Inlet - Saanich Inlet SI074_LV_200m_DNA (SPAdes) (version 2) | ecosystem: Environmental > Aquatic > Marine... | reverse complement strand
TTTGCTGGTATTGCACGAAGAGTGATAACTAAAATAACATCGCTCACGTTGATTCAATGGGTGAACCAACGTGAAGGCAATAAGCTGAACAATTTAAAAATTGTTATTTCCTAAATGCACCACGGGTAACATTTATATATAGTGAGTAGCAAAATGAAAAAAACACATATCTTTATTAACTGTCTGTTGATGTCTTCCCTACTAATCGTTTCTAACGTTTACGCGAATGACCCAGTGCTGAGATTTTCAGATTTGATCAGTGGTCCGGGTACGGGGCTGGAAGATGGTGTAGGGAGCGGCATCATTGTAACCGTGTGGGGACAGCACCTTGGTTCATCACAGGATAGTTCAAGCATTTCGTTCATTGATTCTCTTGGAGTATCGCGTAAGGCTGAGCATGTCTATTATTGGAAGAACGCCGATGGAGAGTTACCAAGTGGTCCTTCAAATTTGTACGAATCGCACCGCATGCAGGAAATAGCATTTTCCATCCCTGATAGCGCACCTGGCTTGGGTCAAATTGCAGTCACTGTTGGAGGGGGATCTACCACATTGCCCTTCACTGTCAGGGACGGATTAATCTTTCATGTCATGAGCACAGGTAGTGATGCAACCGGAAACGGCTCCTTCGATACTCCCTGGCAGACTGTGGATAAGGCAATAGACAGCATAGCCCAACCCGGAAGCACCATTTACATTCACGATGTGCAATCGGGGGAGGGAGGACCTGGATTTGCGATACTTTGGGACAAAGCTTCCGCCAGTAGTTCAAAAGAGGCGCAGTTCGGGTTTGTCGCATATCCAGGATCAAGACCGTTTCTCATGGGCGCCCGTGGAATTAGCAATTACAACGTGGATGGACTGGTCGTTTCCAAGCTGGACATCTACGCATCAAATTACACAGCGGTCGATGCCAATGGACAAATCGACGAAGCCGACAAAATCGACAATGTCTCGTTTTGCCTTTTTGGAGACAAGTACGGGAGGGCTGTTGGCAACCGATGTACAGACCTGCCCGGTGGCTGTGCAAGTGGTTTTCAAGGGGCTTTCACAGCAAACGCATTGAATGCAGATCAAGTCAGCGGTTTTCAGATGCTGGGTAATGAAATCTATGAATATGGCTGCCAGGGGGGGCGAAAGTTTCAGCACACCACCTACATGTCGGTCCGGGATGTCAATGACAATAATTACTTAAATGTCGAAGCATGGCGGGTAGGTTGGAACTATCTGCACGACAACCACACAAAGAACGGGCTGCATGCTTACGATGAAAGCCAGACTGGAGATTTCTGCGGAAGCCCTGTCGGCACGGTAATCTATAACGATAATGTCGTGGTAAATCAACCCGGAGCGGGGTTCAACGTGTCCTCCTCCTGTCCATGGACTGCCGATTTTGAAGTTTATAACAATGTATTTATCAATGTTGGCCTGGTTCAGGCGTGGGATGGCATTGATACTAACACGACTGATGGCCCTGTCACGTCTGCCATTACGATTGGAGCCGGGTCACCAGGACTAGGTCTCGAGGGGACGGTCAGGGTATACAACAATACTATACATACGTGGAATGATGATGACGTTTTTCGCAATAGCCGAGCCTGCCTTGGTACCGAAGGTAGCGGAGATGCTGTCACTATCACTTGGGAAAATAATGTATGCGTTACTCTCAAGGACAAGCCTTTCCTGAACAAAGGTGTAAGTGGAGATCAGTTATACGATAATATTTCAGGGACAAATAATGTCTGGTATTACGGTGGGTCTGGGACTCCTGCCTCTGCCACACCTCCTGCTTTCGACGCAACGCCGATCACTGCTGACCCGCTAATCAATATCTCAGGCCCCAGCGTATCGCTCGGATTGGGTTCGTCACTAATCGGACAAAGTTCCTTTAAGCCGAACGTTACACACGATATCTACGGCTTTCCACGCACTGGTGGTACAGAAATTGGAGCGATCGAGTATCTTTTATTACCCGAACCTCCTACCAATTTAAGTATCCAATAAACTGATATTAATTCTTTATTTTATATTTATGAATGTTTTTATACTTGGAGCTCCTCGTTCAGGAACCACTTTTCTTGCGAGCTTACTGACCAAAACAAGATTTGCCTCTCCATTCGAAACTCAGTTTATAGTGAAATATTACAAGAAACTCTCTCTCTACGGTGACCTTGTGCACCGTAAAAATTTCAATCGTCTGGTTAAGGACATCCTGAGCGAACGCGCTGTCAGACAATGGAAGCTGGAAATTAACCTTGGCGAGTTTTATGTGGCTCTTGAAGGTAAGCGTAATTATGTAAATATAATCGATGCATTGTGTACTCGTCGGAATAACATGATCGGATTTAATTTCTGGGGTGACAAAACACCACATTATTTGGCGGATTTCGAGATAATCTACAACTTGTTTCCTGATTCATATTATCTTTACATAGTCAGGGATGGGAGGGATGTAGCATTGTCTCTACTCCTGAAGGAATGGGGTCCTAATAATATCTATGCATGTGCTGAATACTGGAAACGACTAAATGTCGAGCACCCAGCTTTTGTTGAGCTGGAAAAAAAAGGAAAACTGCTATTTTTAAGGTATGAAGACCTATTGGATAATACTGAAGAATACGTCACCAAAGTTTATAACTTTTTGGGTGAGAAGATAGATGAAAATAAAATATTGAAACTATCGTCAACAGTCCAAGCTGGAAATTATTTCAAATGGAGAAATAATATGAGCCCGAAACAAATTCAAATATTTGATCAAGTCGCTGGCAACACTTTAAAACGTTTCGGATATGAAACGAATAGCGCCTCCGAAAATTTGAGTCCATTAGTTAAGATGCTCTATCTTATTCATGATCGATTTGATCACGTAATATTCTTGTTCAAAACCAATATAATCGATGGATTTAAGATTCGATTTCTTGGCAAGGAGCCATTCACCGATTAGTAATCAGAATCTACCGGGGACTTGGTTGGGATTAAGCTCTGATCAGGATTACCCTGATCCTTCGACAATTAACATAAAAGAATTTTCAATATGTGTGGAATTTGCGGTTTCGCTGGCCAGCTTCCTGAAAATAGCGAAGCAATACTCAAAAAAATGAATCAGTCGATTTTCCATCGAGGCCCTGATGAAGACGGCATATTCCTTTCTGATGACGTTGGCCTTGCTATGCGACGGCTATCGATTCTTGACCTAGAACATGGGTCTCAACCCATATTTAACGACAGAGGTAATATTTGCACTGTATTTAATGGTGAGATTTACAATTTCCAGCAACTTCGAGAGGAATTGATATCACTTGGTTATAACTTCAAGACTCATGTCGATACCGAAGTCATAGTCTATCTGTACGAGGAATATGGTGAAGATTTTTTAACTCACCTCAGAGGAATGTTCGCCATTGCGCTATGGGATCTAGACAAAAAAAAACTGATTGTTGCAAGGGATCAAGTGGGTATAAAGCCATTATATTACGCCTTACGTAAAGATGCTGTGTATTTTGGCTCAGAACTAAAGGCTATACTGGCAGCTGAACAATTCAAGTTATCCATCTCACTACAAGCAGTTGATACTTTTATGACGTTCATGTTCATACCCGCGCCGTTGACAATCTACAACGAAATCAACAAACTCGATCCGGGACATTACTTCCGTTACACGGAGAACAATTTCGAAATAGTTAAATACTGGGACTTGGAAATAGAGAAAACAAAATCACCTACTTCACCAGCTGAAACCCAATCTGTCATTATTGACAGTATTCAAAAGCATCTGCAAAGCGATGTCCCCATGGGTGCGTTCGTATCTGGCGGAGTAGACAGTAGTCTAGTAGCCGCCATCGCTTCAGAAAATCTCAAGTATCCACTTAGCGCCTTCACGGTATTCTTTACCGCCAAAAACAATTTTCTTGACGATGAACGCCCTTACGTTCATGAATTAAGTAAAAATTATAATCTGGAGGTTAATGAACTGATCTGTAACCAAAATTTTCTTGAGGTTTCAGATGCAATAATCGATGCTTTTGACGAGCCTTTTGGGGATGATTCCGTCATCCCAAACTATTATATTTGCCAATATGCCGCCCAAAACGTCAAAGTAGTGCTTTCAGGGCTGGGTGGTGATGAATTGTTTGCTGGGTACCGTCGCCATAAAGGTATTCTAATCTCTTCATGGATAAACTGCATACCCAATTTTGTCTTCAAGGTGGTGGAAAAAATCATTAATCTACTCCCGGAGCCCAAGAACGGTTCCGAAAAAATTGATCATATAAAACGATTCATTAGGCATCAATCTAAAGATATTGCTGACACATATTTCGGATTCCTTTCATCCATTGACGAAAGAGACAAGAATAAGCTTTATTCATCTTCCTTGATGTCCAGCATAAATTTAGAAAAAACTCGCCAATTCGTGGTTAATCGATTTAAGGAGCCAAAATCTGATAATATCATCGACCGGGCTTTGTACACTGATTTAAAGTTATATATGCCAGATCAGATACTTACCCTTTCTGACCGGTTAAGCATGTGTCATTCTCTGGAAATCAGGGTTCCACTGGCCGATAAAGAGGTCATAACGCATTGCGCTAATATTAACTCAAGCTACAAAATAAAAGGCCTTAAATCCAAATTTCTCCTGAAAAATATCGCTGAAAGATTTATACCACAATCAATTATTACTCACCGTAAACAAGGTTTTGAACCTCCCATGGCCGGTTGGTTAAAACATGAATTAAAAGATCTATTGATTGACACACTGAGCAAGGAAAATCTCAATCAACACAATTTCTTTCGCTACGAACAGGTAAAGAATCTTATTGATGAACACATGACCGGGAAAAGAAAAAACAATAAAATCCTCTTCTGTCTTCTTATGTTTCAATTATGGTATCAGAGAAATGCGACTACCTTTGAGACCAGCGAATGAATAATGAAAATAGAATACTAGAATTGATTCTCTGCGATAACTCAACCCCAATCTTCCAACAAGGAAAATAGAAAATGTTTTTTTCGGTTTCGACCCTTTCTGCTAAGACCATTCAACGTATTAGGTTATATCGATATCTGATTACACAATCTAAAACCAGTTTATTTGCCATGGAACTGAAACGGAAAATTTCTGTGTCATACAATACTGCTTGGAGTATAAAGAAAAATCATGCCTGTCATGAAAGAACGCGATGATAGTCGCCCCTTGCGTGGACAATTAACTGGATGATATATTTACTGGGGAGGAGAACAAAATGGATGACGGAGAGTTATGGACAATCAAAGCTCGATATGATTATATTTATTAAAGCTGTAAGGCTAAATAATACCGTCAATCAATAACAGTAAATATTTGCATGAAACACATCATATTCATTTCCTGGGAATCACACCTCAGAACTCGAACAATTTGCAATGAATTCAGTCTTGAGCTGTTTGAAATCGAATATTCCGGAAACCCACTTCTCCGTTACCTGAAATCAGTCCTTAAAACTATTTCGATCATTAAGAAAAAGCGCCCAAGAGTTCTTATTGTACAAAATCCCTCTGCTGTTCTAGCTTTTTTTGTCAATGTGATGAAGCCATTCTTTAGTTACAGGCTTTTCATTGATGCTCACAATGAGGCAATCACTCCGTTTGTGCATGATAGTTTTTTTTTCCGTTGGCTCGCAAAATTCAATATTAGACATGCGAATATCACAATCGTAACAAATAATAATCTTGCTCGAGAAGTGATATCTAAGGGAGGTCATCCATTCGTTCTGCCTGATTTACTACCTACTCCACCAATACACACCGTTCCAATCGAAGTTAAATCACCACCGCCTTATAAACTGGTGTTAATTTGCACTTACGCACCTGATGAACCATTCATGAAGGTCATAGAAGCTTGTTCCAATATTGATCAAGTAAGGCTATATGTCACTGGAAGAGTACCGGATAGAATCAAACACCTAGCAAGCCCTCCTAAACTTACTTTTACAGGATATATTGATGAGGAAACATATTGGATGCTACTTGCTGAGGCTCACATCATAATCGATCTAACTGAAATGGATAATTGCCTCGTTTGTGGTGCTTATGAATCTATTGCGCTGCAAAAACCTTTAATTTTATCCAACAATGAAGCATCTATCGCCACCTTCAATAAAAATGCTATCCATGTAGAAAATGATGTCCCAGATATCCATAAAGCGATACTTAATATTATTTCTGATTTTCCATCAATAAAAGAACAAGCCTCTCACGGAACTGAATTTTTTCTTGCCTCTCAGAAAAAAAGAATTTCTTTGCTGCAAAATCAGCTAGAAAACCAAAGTAGAGTTTGCTAAATAACACCATCAACCAACCTGTCGCAGCAGCCTTCTAAAAGACAAAGAAGAGCCACAGTAAAATGGCAAGGTTCATCACCAGAAAAATTCTGTTGATCCAAGTGATGGAAGTATCTGTAAGCTTCGTCCCGATAATGTTGAGGAGGTAACCATTCTTGCCCTGTCCAAACTTGCCTTTGGGTAATGCTTACCCCACCAGTTTCACATGACGGGTTTCTTGTCTTCAAATTCAGATTCGATATACTGGTTACGACTGCCTGTCAGGGGGCTATGAGGAATTTATGTTTAACAAGAACAACTGGAGAATCTCTTCAAGCCATATTTTAAAATCCTGTCTATTTTGTGACCATTTTCCCATTTTTCTAAACAGGTGAATAAAAAATAAAGCATCAACTTCATTCTCATCAAGCTGAAATTCAACAATTCTATCCTCAATAAAATATTTTAGTATTTTTGAAAGATATTCCCAGCCCTCATTTTCTGAAAACATATAAAATGAAAGTGCCAGAGAGAATTCATCAAAGAGAGGGACGTCTATTTTACCGAAATCTTCAAAATCTATAATGACTATATTTTTAAGATCTGATCCAATCAATAAGTTATTTATGCAAAAATCTCCATGCTGGCTATAAGCAATCACTTTTGAGTCGAAATCTAGCTTGCTGATTAAATCATCAATTATTACTGTTAGTTGAGATGATGAAATATTATATTCATTATATTCACTGTAAGCACTTATCAGTTCCTGCTTAATATAAATAACCTCAGTACGACCTTCAATCTCGGAAATAGCATGTTGAAATTTAAGTAATACATCTTTACTTGACGAAGCCAGTTCTTTTTTAAAATTATTATCCTTTAACCGATTAGCAATACGAAACCAAGGCTTACCTGGTACACCTTCTTCAATAAAAAAACATTCAGCATTTCGCTCTACATATCCGATTGGGGCTGCTGTATTATCTGGAAGAGAACGATAAATCTGTTTTCTAAATGATAACTTATCATCATTAGGATTCTTTTCGATATGGACTGCAAAATCTGGATTTAATGAATCAGGCTTAAAGACAAGGTATACAGGATTTGATGTACAGACACACAGGCAGCTTAAATTTTCCGTATCAAGGTGTCCAACACCTTGCTTTAGAATTGAGGTAACTTGATGAATTTCAGATTCGAGTATTACGCCCCCGCCTATATCAGGATGTATACCCAGTATTCTCATATACATCTGCTTTAAATGATTAAGGAGTTTGTGATTTGATTTGTAGACAATGTTATTAAAAAAATAGTCGCTTGCCGGCGTGTTATTTTCAAAAATAGCAACAGGTTTATGCATCGAGGGATATACAAAATAAACGTATAACTTATTTTTACGAATATATCGACTGAGCTTAATTGAAAGAGTAATCCAGATCTTTTGTATAAGACTTTTTATTGCACTATTTTCACCTTGAAATTCAAAAAAGTGGTATTGTTTTTGGTTATCTGGTTTGGTTTCCAATAAATCAATACCAAGTATTTTTTTAAGCTGCTTATATTCCATAATTAACTTGCTAGAACCCTTTTCACATAGTCAAATACCTGACTTCTATGTAATTTGTTGACAAAAAGGAAAAAACTAATCGTATAAAAGAGCACCAGGCTGGAAAGACTCACAAAAAAGAGTTGAGAATAATTATCCACCGATAGTGATAACTGCCAACCGAATAAAATAGTTATCCCTAAAAATACTGCTGGATAAATAGTGCTTTTCAACAGATAGGGAAAATACTTTAGCCCTAGTACGCGACAGGTATATCCTGGGAGTAAAAAAACATTAACCACCAGCGTAGGTAAAACTGTTCCAATCGCCACCCCCAACACACCGTAATATTGAACAAGGATTAAACTAATGGCTAAATTTGCCACGGCTTCAGCAATAAGCACATAAGCAACAAATGCATGCTTGCTGATCCCCTTCAGAATACCTTGGGATATCAATTGAGATAAAAGGAAGTAAAAACCTGACAATAGAACCAACAATATATCCCCAGAAACTGTTGTAAAGTCATCACCCATCCATAATCCCAGGAAGTCTCTACCAAATAGTGCCAGTACAAAAAATACCGGCATACAAATCAACTGGACATATAAGGTTCCATATAGATAGATCTGTTTATTTTCACCTTGCTCACCTTTAGCATCCATACCACTAATAACCGGTACCAACACAGCAATCATTGCCCAAACAAATTGCTCGAGATATATCGTGATCATGCTAGGTATCGCAAACAGCGTTACATCTGCTGTAGTAAGGTTTGCAGCGATGACCACTGAGTCCGAATAGAAGATGACTTTTCCAGCAATTGCAATAATCAGGCTGTAAATACTGTAGTTAAATAGCTTTTTTAATGTCGGCTTACTAATAGCTTTAAAAGTAAAGGTTTTTACCGGGCAGTCTTTCAACAGAATTAAAATATATAATACATACCTGACAATGGTGAATAATAATTGAACTAAGGCCAGTGCTAGTAGTGAATAACCTTCGATGAGTAAGTATACAAGCATAATATTTTTTAAAATATTGACTGAAATCAGTATGAAATTTATATGTATAAATTTCTGCAGTCCCTGAAGTGCGCCCTGAAATACACCGAAGCAAATATTAATAGCCAGATCCAAACCCACAAGTAAAAAAACGTAAAACAGATATTTCTGAGAAAAAGCAGGAATATCAAAAAGCTCTTTAAAGTTCCAGCCGAAATATAAAATTATGATAAACCCGATTAGGGATAGACCCAGGAAAACAAATAATGCAGATGATATAACAGCCGTAATTTGATCATATTTCTTTGAAGCAAGGTACTTTGATATATACCTCACTACCGCTGTATTAATACCAAAATCTAATACATTAAAGAAACCTGTGATAGAGACAATTAACACCCAAATTCCGTATACTTCATTGCCCAATTCAGATACGAATATCGGGCTGACAATAAATGCAATTGCGATATTAATGAAAAATCCTGTCCAGTTGGAAAGGATATTCTGAAGAACTTTCTTGCTAATCATGACGCCTGATGACTACAGTCTTGAAATCATCTGGTTCACTCTCTTTCCCAGCAGACACCTGACAATTTGTACATAGCTTGAAATATGAAAAGGTTGATATCTCAAGGCCTTAAAGAAGTGTTTCATTGCGACTGAATAATTGTAATTGCTGAAATATTCCATGCCTTCTCGAAAGCTGAATTTTTTCATAACCTGTCGCCATAATCTCTTGCTCTTTTCGCCATTTTTTCCTAGATGGTTCTCAATAATTTTCAGCAGAGCATCGTTCATTTTTTCAACGTCATTTATTAGATTGCCTTCATGCATACGATACTTGGCTAAAGAGTCGGGTACAAATAAAACCCTTCCAGTTTTAGCTAGTTTCAATCTTAAGTCAACATTTTCGGAACCGTCCAATGACTCGTCGAACAACCCTATATTCATCAAACGACTCTTTTCAACCATTAGCGTACCGGCCCAGATGGTATTATCTGTTACCCAGAGTTTTTCATAGATATTTCCTTGTAAATCATCCCGAGGTGAACGAGTCTCAATCACAACGTTGTTATCATCAATAACATCATAGCCGGAGTAAAGAAAAGCAAGGTTTTGATTATTCAAAAAATAGCCCACCTGTCTCTCCAACTTTTCTGGCGCGTATAAATCATCGCTATCAAGAAAAGCGATCAAATCGCCTTCAGCCGCCCTAATTCCGTTATTTCTTGCTGCCGATGGGCCCGCATTTTTCTGAAAAATTGCACAGACCTTGTCCGGGAATCGCTCTGAATAATCTTTAATAATTTCCGGTGAATCATCCGCTGATCCATCATCAACAATAACAACTTCGAAATTCGAATAACTCTGATTAATTACAGAGTCGATTGCTGAAGCCAGATATTTTTCCCTGTTATATACAGGCATGATTACCGAAACTTTCACTGTTCACCTATCTTTTCTTGGTCTTTTTTAAACTGACGTTCTGTTGCAATGATTACAGCGAAAAAAAGCCATATCAAGTCGTTATAGGCAGCCTCATAAAAAGCCCCCCCAATCAGGAACGCAACTACCGATGCCATCAGGGCAGTCGATATATTGATATAAAAATCATTCTCTTTGATATTGGGCATTTTTGCCTTAGATCCGATCCTGTAAAGGTTTAGCGTGGATAACAATAAAAGTGATAGGCATACGAAAGCAACCACAAACCCCATATCTGCAAGCATTTGAAAATGGCTATGCACCGACCGATAATAGCCATACTCACCACCGGAAGTATCATAATTATTGTAGAACATGGTATAACATCCCGACCCGACCCCAAGCGGATGATCTTTAACAATTTCAAATGCAATGGACCAAAAATATAGCCGAGATACTGCTAAGAAATCCCTGCCATAGCGGCTCTAGATACCCAAAAGTCCACAATCAGATCGATAAATTTTTTTGTACTTTATTTGATCCCAATATTAACAAGCTAAATACAAAATTATCTGGCCAATCCTAAAGGCCTTTTGCCATTAGGCAACATACAATCCTTTAGTGATAATCAGCTCCGCATAGTTGAACAGATTTTCAATTGGGGAAGCTTGCCTGAGACCTTGGATCTGTCCCCATCTTAAGTACCAAAAACTCGCTTAAAATCCTACATTATATTAGCTTCTCTGATATCTTACCTGAGAAACTATAGTAAACAATGAGTTTGTGAGCTAAATATCGAGAGCCTCAGATACACCCTCTTTCAGTCAATTTTAAGTTCTTTATCTTCATTTCAATCGTAATAATCAATCCAAATGTCAACCAAATGATATCGTTATAAGCTAATTCATAAAATGATCCACCAATAAAAAATACAAGAATCACACATAAAAGAGCATTGGATAAGTTTATATAGAAATCTTGTTTTGGTGGATCACTGACATACTGAAAGACAAGACTTCTAATTCTAATCAACTTGTAACCGGCAACCAGATAAATAAGAATCCATACTATCACTCCCAAGTAACCCGCATCTGCCAAAATCTGAAAATGACTACTATGAACGGATCTATAAAATCCAAATTCACCACCGGAAGAATCAAAATCATTGTAAAAAGCGGGAAAACAACCAGGTCCCACACCCAAAGGATAATGATTGGCCATTTTTATTGCGGTGCTCCAAAAATGAGGCCTACCTGCTGCTGAATGATCACGCTCTTCTTTGTCCGCGAATATGCTTTTTATCCGATCCTCATATCCCTCGGGCAATGATATCACAGTCAGTGCAATCGAAAGTGTTATTCCAATTAGTGCCAATATCCGAAAACGTTTTTTATTTAACAGTATTAAAAATAAAAGTCCTATTACAGTAGATAGAAATGACCCACGGGATTCTAATGCAATAATGTTGTAGATAGAACCACAAATGATCACTAATATAATGTACCTGAATTTCGTCAATAGCCAAACATAACGACTGTTGAAATGCAGGTACTCCAGAACACCTCTAGTAGTGGCCTGGTAGCAAAATATCATAATGAATATCATCATTCCAGTACCGAGAGCATACGCATTACTACCACTCATAAAACCACCTAAATTGTCTTGCCCGTAATAGCTAGCCCCTGTTAGGAGAGCATTAATACCTCCCTTTCCACTATAAAAACCAAGCGAAAGTGCCACAACCAATAATAAATTCAATAAAACTTTTTCGCTATTTACAACACGTGAGGTAGTTAAGACAATTAATAAGAAGATAATCGCATCAAAAGCTTCAATTGTTCGTATAATTATTACATCATTACATCCTACAACTATATCGGCCAAAACAATAAGGGAAATCAACAAAGCCATTAATTTAGCTAAAAGATTATCAAATATAGGAAAATTTTTAGTTAACAAGGCTGGTCCAATAAAGAACACAGCCGCAAGTAAAGGCAGCGGTATCCCAAAAAAATCCCCCCAGATAAAGTCCTGTGGCCTAAATATAGAAAACCACCAATATGTGTACAGTCCTGCATTTACCGAACGAATCGCTTGAAAGAAAAAAAATAGAATAAGTATGAGTATTGCAATATCTCGCATTATTATTCCTAAGCTAAGCGTTCAATCCACTGAATAACACGACAACAGGATAAAAAATATTGGTATGGAAATAGCGTTTACTCGATTCAACATTTTTTATTACAGCAGAGTCGACTTTATTAATTTTTATTTAACATAAATAAAATTGGCTTTAAGATAAACATCTAGATCTCCCCCTTACATGAGATAGTTTTTGTAGCTTTCGTAAAATCTTACTGGAATATACGATGACTTAATAATCGCAGTTTCAAAATGTGTGAAATCTTCAAGGGAGTTGTCAAAACCTAGGCTCTGCTGCCAGAACCCTATGTCGTAACCGCATTCGCCTACATTGCAATAACACCCGGCGTTCAAATAAAATTTTTCTAAATCTGAATATGAAACAGGTAAACCACTTTCAAATCCCCAAACCCACCGTTCAAAATTGATTAGATCAAATCTTTCGGTACTTTTTTCCCAGTGATTTCTGCTGACAATCAACATTTGCATTCTCGAATTCATAGGGTTTAGGAAATACATGGGGCAAGATAGAGCTTGGTATAGAATCTGAATTGATTCTTCGTTCCTGTGCCCCCCCCTGAACCTAAGAGAACAAATATTTTACCTATCAGTATTAACTCTCTTGCCAATACAACACCTGCACCGCCTGCACCGATAATGTGGACATCGGCTGTTATTTGCCGCAAGCTATCAAAATTGTAACAATCAATAATCATTGCAAAAAATACTCTAAAAATCATTTGTTAAGTTTAACTTTGGTAAGGAAAATATTGCCTTAACCCTGCAACTCTGACAGAGCCGCTATCCCTATGAAAGTTATAGCCGAAGAAGGATGTTTTCGGGCAACTAATTCACTCAAAACTCTTAGAAATGGAACAATACCATCACTTATGTCAATTGATAGTATATATTGAGTTATTCTATTTCCTGCTTCTTAGTAAATGTGGCCAATAGGTTAAATTCGGGATATCTAATATGAAATAACCTAAAGAGTTTCCAGATGGTTAAATTTATCAGATCTAAAATACGAAATTTTAACGTTACTGACAAATCTTCTAAATACTGAAAATCCACCTCGACAAACCCTCTACTCTCAAATAACTGCTTGAGTGTCGCTGCAGTATTCATTTTATAGGCGACAGGAAATGTATCTTCTTCCTCCCCTCCCCAAATATATTTCTTGATTCTATAGTGAATCGTAAACGGGGTCAGATAAGTTATAATGGGGATTGGGCTGAATTTATTAATTGTATATATCACCACAGTACCACCCGGTTCAAGTATCTGGTTCAACTTCTTGATAACCACGTGTGGGTTCTCTATATGTTCAGCCACCATATTTAGCGTTGCCAGATTGAATTTCTCATCGGTCGAAAATTCCTCGAGCATCATACAATGAGATTCTGAAGCATACTTATTATGTCATACATTTTCACTTGGATCTACTGCCACTAGTTTTTCACACCTTTTAGACAATGCTTCCGACAACTCCTGATTAAATGGAAAGATGGACTTTCCTCCACCCACATCGATCCACTTGGTATCGTTTGTTACCAGTTTGTCAATATAAGCTTCATATACATCACCCGGTAAAGTATAGCCAAATGTATGGCGTTGTTTTGGCGACCAGCCAACATCATCTAAATCTCCATATTTTTGTCTAAAATGACGATCTCGTTCAATTAAATTAATCATTATAATCAGTGATATCCGGTAAAAAAGCACATAAAAATCGAAATTTCCATATTACATCAATAAGTTAAAGGTAAATAGAGATGGCCTGAATAATTACATTTTACGGCTTAGTCAACACAAAGTTAATCAATACGCACTTGGAACCACACAATATTAGATAAAAGTGTTATATAGATGAGCAATTAAGGCAGCCTCTGATTTACTTAAAACTAAACCCATGACGGTTATGACATTTCCAGTTTCAAAATCTGATTCAACTTTACAGAGGAATGATTCGTTTGAAATTTCCAATCCATTAGTTCCAGCGATATTCGAGAGATGTGACAATGGCTCTTCTTCGTATTTTTCAGTCCAGGCATGTGACACAGCCTTGCATTCAAGAAGAAACTTGTTTGACTGTGTGGTGTAAGAAGGAGAACCATACGAAATTCCGGATACTCCAGATAACAAAGCAATAACAGTTTTGACAAAGTCTCTGCGGCCTATACCATTCATGTCTCATTCTCCGATATATATTTCATTACCCAATTTTATCGCCATTGCAGCAATTGTAAGGGTTGGAGGCACATGTCCTCCTGTTGGAAAAACCGATGAACCGGCTATAAATAAATTCTTGGTACCATAAACTTTACTATCCGCACCCACTACGCCATCAGAATAATTTTCAGCCATTCTGGTAGAACCTATATGATGCTGACTGAATCCAAGTTGATCATACCAAATTCGGTCATCTCTCTCATAAAGCAATCGAACACGCCCATGTTTATTAATTGCAGGATCTACTGCAAAAAGCTCTAATGATTTCCAGGCCATATCCCTATCAATTTGTGTAACAGTCCAGTCAATTTTCACCTTAGGCAGGCCAAATTTATCCAATTTATGACCTAGATATACACGATTATTTCTATAAGGCGTTTGTTCAATCATAGCCAGAACCTGATAGTCATACTCATAATCCTCATTTTTTATAAGCGGAAAATCTGCAATTTTTCGACTAAATGCATCGGCTATTACATCGTAATCTTTCAATATATTTGATAGATGCAAACCAAAATTCTCATCTATGTACCCTTGTTTTAATATATGCGCAGAAGATATGCCATGAGAGAGTGTCGAATAGGGTTGTTTTACCAGAATTGTTCTTAAATTATAGGTTTTGTGAGATTCAAGCTGCTCTCGATTTAATTTTAAACGTGCTTTCACCAGTTTACTTTCATGAAAATAACCGGAATAAATTTGAGGGACAGTTTTGCTGAAAGGATAGAAATGGGCACCCCGAATAACTGGATGCTCCATGAAATATCGACCTACATTGTCATATTGATTGCCTAGCTTATCATTGTACTTTTTATTGAAGTGCAACAATAACCGAGCATTTTCAATACCACCCGCACAGAGAATAAATTGTCCCGCTGTGATAGAGAACTTTTTCCCAGGATCGGACTGAAATACCACACCATTAACCTTGTTTTTGGATTCATTAAAAATGATGTCCGTGACATTGGCATTTTTATATACCTGAATCCGCCTTGAGCGTGCTAATTCATTTTTGTATTTTCGGTAAAAATTTGTAGGTGGAACAGCTGATTTTATAATTGAAGTGTATAAACGCTTGGAAGATTCAGACAGGTCTTCAATTTTCAATTGATCCAGCCAACTTGGTAAGTCGTACCCTCCCCCATTAACGCCACAATATGTCTCTGCTTCAGGATAGTATTTCTCGATATCTGAGTAATTTATCGGCCAGCCACTGTTACTGATCCAACTGCGTTTCTCAAAATCAATCGGGTCAAATCGTTCTGTGCTATTTTCCCAGTGATTACTTGAACCACCAAGCATTCGTAACCTTGAATAGTGCGGATTAGGAAAAATCGCCGGAAAGCTCTGTGCTTTATATAAGACCTGCGTACTTTCATCGAATACATCAGTCCCTGATTCCAATACAATGACATTAAGTTTGCGTCTGGATATTTCTAGCGCAAGGATAATACCAGCGACGCCTCCACCAATAATACAAACACTATTGGTCGATATAATATCTTTAACTTCCATTTTTTTGGCATCATATATCATGGCTTGATTATTTCCCTATATAGATAGACATCATTTTTTCTACCATGTTCTCAATTGAGAACTGTTCCAAATATTTCTTCCTGGAATGCTCACCCATTACCTTCAAGTCAATTTGATTAATTAAAGACTTTTCCATAGCATTGGTAAATAAGGGTACATTATCAGACTCAACCACCAACCCATTTTCACCATCAGTTACAACTTCAGCATTTCCGCCAACATTAGTGACAACCGCTGGTCTTGATGCAGCCATGGCCTCAATTAAAGTCATAGATAGACCTTCACTAAAAGAACTTAACAGGACTATATCAAAGATCTGATAAAACCTATAGGGATCTTTTTGAAACCCTGTAAAGGTGACTGAGCTTTCTAGTTGTAATTGGGAAACCAGCATTTCCAGTTCTTTTCGCGCCTCCCCATCTCCAACGATCAAAAGATGTGTCTGTGGATATTTTTCATGTATTCGTGCAAATGCATTGATCATTAACTTCTGGTTTTTAATAGGCTGTAATCTAGAAACAGTACCAAAGATGAACATGTCTTTATGTATGCCCAGCTCTTCAATTAAGCGCGAAACATCAAACTTTTGCTGGAATGAATCAGCTACACCATTGTAAATAACCCTTATTTTTTTCGGACTAAAATTTTCGTACTGCACCAGTGCATCCTTAGTAGATGACGAGATAGCAATTATTTGCTCTGTAAAAAAGCTAAATACAGGGTTTAATAACTTTCGCTTATAAGTTCCATAGTCAGGATAAAACCGGCCATGTTCGGTGAAAATTAATTTTACACCGGCAAATAATGATGCCAGAAGCCCATAAAAATAAGGTGTGTACTGATGGCAATGTATAACTTGATAGTGATTATTTTTGATAAGTCGCCGTAAGTCTCGGACTAATATCCAGTCAAATCCTGGTTGACGATCAAACAGGTGAATGACATAACCTTTATTAGATAATGCCATACCAAGTTCTCCGATTTCATTATCAAGACAGGCAATTTCTGATACAAACTTTTCACCATCAATATTTTCAATAATTTGACGAATAACTTGCTGAACACCACCAATTGTCATATCAAATGTGACATGTAAGATCGATACTTTATGTGTTGCCATCTTCTAAGATATTACTAAATAATGCACAGTATTCTTCAGCCATTCTTCTAGCTGAAAACCGATAGTTTACAAAAATCCTACCCTCTTTTGCTAAATTCTTAGCCATTTTTTGATTTGTTAGTAATTGAATCCAGTATTCACTTAACGTATCAATATCGCCAAATTCAGCCAACAAGCCGGTTTTATTATGTGTAACGAGTTGATCTACTCCGGGTATATCATAGGCAGCTACAGGTACTTCCATACCCATTGCTTCCATCAAGCAACGAGGAATCCCTTCATCACGAGAAGTCATGACGAATAGATCCATATCTTTAAGGTAATCCATTCGGTCGTGCCTAAATCCAAGAAACTGGATGTGATCAACCGAGGCCAGATTGCTTGAAAAACGTTCCATTTCTGAACGGCTTTCACCATCACCCAACAACAATAACTGGCTATCAGGAATTACTTTTTGGACTCGATCAAAAACCTGTAAAATATCCTGGATATTTTTTCGGGGAATCATCTGACCAATAAACCCTATTTTTTTCTCCCCTTTCTCAGGTTTCGTACCCCTTAATTTACGGTACTTATCAACTTCTAATAAATCGACTCCATTGCGAATATACTCAATTTTCCTTTCAGATACACCTAAATCAATAACTTCCTGTTTAAGTTGTCTCGATAAAGGTACAACTTTATCAAAAAACTGGAGGATAAAACCTCCGGTCTTTATAAAAAGTCTAAGTTTAAAATCTTCAGCAAGACCGAAACCATGTGGTGTTGAAATTGTCCGAATGCCCGCTATTCTAGCAGCAATTATTCCAAGAATATCTGATTTATATCCATGAGTATGTATGATATCTATTTCTCTTTTTTTTATGATATCTACTATTTTCATTACCACTGAAAAATCGAAACGTGATTTCATAGGGATTTCGAAACTACGCCCTTCGCCTTCAGGGAACTGATTGATTATTTCCAGGTCCTGATCATCTGGCTCATTTGTAACGACTATATCATGTCGAACACATTCACTATCAGTATTATTGACTAAGGCCAAAATCCAGCGCTCCGCACCATAGAAGCCAACCGGGCAGATAAATTGCAAAACATTAATTTTCTTGGTATGCATATGAAATAAGTAATTACGTTTCAATTAACCTTTTATTTATGTAAAGTTAGGCATCAGAAGATTCCAGATGATCACTCTACGCTATGAAGTCCCTTACAAAACAACTAATTCAGACATTGAGCATTATAGTTATCTCTCCCTTAATTACTATGCATCTGATCACAACTTTATGGTCAAGCGAAGGTCTTTTTGTATTTATATCTCAGTTATTAAGCCTGATTCCTGGTCGGATAGGTAGCTATTTACGTATTGCATTCAACCGTTTTGCCATGACTCACTGTCACCCTGATTGCTTCATTGGATTCTCCACACTATTTTCTCACAAATCAACCCGTATTGAACAAGGCGTTTATATTGGTCCACAGTGTAATATTGGTATGTGTCAAATCGGAAAAGATACTCTGATCGCAAGCGGTGTACACATACTGAGCGGCAGTCACCAACACGGTACAACTGATTTAAATAGGCCTATTCAGCAACAAGAAGGAGAATATCAAAAAATTTCGATTGGTGAAGATTGCTGGATAGGCAACGGATCACTGATTATGGCAGATATAGGTGATAAATGCCTTATTGGTGCAGGTTCAGTGGTGACCAGGTCAATACCCGATTACAGCATTGCGGTAGGAAACCCGGCTAAAATCATAAAAAGCCGGCTCGATTCAGCCAATGATAAGCAATGAGTCTATCAATCTCAGGTTATCTGGAATAAACGCAAAATCGTTAAATTTCCGGTAAAAAATAAGCTACCAACAATATAAAGGATAGATCATTTCTTTCCACTTGTTCTATTTGAAAAATTCACCATCCATTCAACAACTGTCCTTATTTCCTCTTCTGAATACTCACTGGCATTCTTAGGCGCGCTTCCCCATATCAAGTCTTTAGCTTTTTTCCCTTTACTGACTATTTTCACTAAATCTTTAATGTCAGCGTTAGAGTATTTTCCTGAAATTTCAGATATTGAAGGCCCAAAAAAATTATCCGATATATCATGACATCTGCTACAGGTTGATTTAATGACTAACAGTTCTTCATCAGAGAGTGGTGGGTTATTATTTCCATCAGCAATTTCCCTTCCATCTTCACAAGAAATGAAAGTAAATATAGCAATGAATGTTACCAGGTATATATTCTTCATTATCAGCGTAACCTTCTTCAGTTTATAAATTTTGCATCAGTGATTTTGTTAGTATCTTCCCCTAAAATTTAAGAATTAAATTTCTGACTTATAAACTAACTTAAACCTGTATTTAACATAAGGGCCTCATATTATAATGTTGCTGCCAACCTTAACGACAAGGCCGCAATTGTAAGTGTTGGCGGAACATGCCCACCAGTAGGAAATACAGAAGACCCTAAAATGTACAGATTTTTTGTACCAAAAACCTTGCAATCCTTATCAACGACACCGTCATTTCCACTGTCCGACATTTTAGTTGTTCCAATGTGATGCTGCCCAAAACCAAGCTGACTGCCCCATATTCTTTCCTCACGCTCAGGTAACAGCCTTATTCTCCCCCAAGCGCTCAGCCCAGCATCCTGAGCCAATATCTCTAGAGATTTCCATGTTTGTCTCTTATCGCTTTCGCTCAATATCCATTTAATATCCACAAAATTATTATTAAAAACATCCTTATCTGCCCCCAATACTATTTTGCTGTTCCTATCTGGAGTCTGCTCTATCATGGATATGATTTGATAGCCTGAAAACTCATCATCCTTATCGGTAATACTTAGATCAAAAATATCTTCTGAAAAAGAATCGATAATCAAATCTAGATCCCCCAAAACATGGGAAATATGTTCCCCAAAATTATCTGCCACTCTCCCATTGCTCAATGAATCTTTTAAAATATGAGCGGAAGAAATACCATCAGAAAGATCTTCCCTAGTTTTAGGCGTAAAATAGAATCTGAGATTATTTGCTTCAAAATTTCGTTGGGCCTGCTCAGTTATTTTAAGCCTAAAGTGCAAATTTCTTGCATTTTGAATCAGACCTGTTGTGTAGGCAGAAGGTAATTTTTTTCCATTAATTGGATAAAAATGAGCAGCTCTGACAGTTGGATGTTCCATAAAGTAACGACCAACATTATCGCCTTTATTCCCTAACTGGTTATTATATTTTTCGTTAGCCAAAAGCATAAATCTGGCATTTTCAATTCCTCCCATACATAGTATTGTGTTTTTTGCTTTGATACTATTTTTAATATTGGGGGAATATTGAAAAATGACCTTTTCAACATCGCTGGATTCAGTGTTGAATTCGATATCGGTTAAACTGGCATATTTAATTACTTCAACATGCTCACTATCGATTAAATCCTTCCCATATTTTTTAAAAAAATGGGTGATAGGAATAGCTCGTTTAACAATTGAAGGTAATAAATTTGAGGATCCCTGACAGATATTTTCTATATTTGAATCTGGCAGCACATCTTTAATCTCGAAACCATCACTGCCAACACCACAATATTGTTCTGCCATTGGATAAAAGCGTAATAATTCTGAGTAATGAATTGGCCAACCGCTATCTGGTACCCAGGGACGTTTTTCAAAATCTATTGGGTCTAACCTTTCAGTACTATTTTCCCAGATATTACAGGATCCTCCTAGCATCCTTAGGCGGCTACCGGTCGGATCAGGAAACCACTTTGTATAGCTTTGAGCGCGATATAATTTTTGGCTGCTTAACTCATACTTGTCGCCTCCAGCTTCAAGTAATATTATTTTTTTACCCTTTTTTGTTCTCCTTAATTCATTTGCCAGTATAATACCTGCAACCCCGGCGCCGACAATACAATAGTCACAGTGATACTCTGTTGGTGATAATATTTCTCTTGCATCGATCAACATAAATAAATACTCACTTCTTACCTTAGAGTTTCAAGAAACTATGCTTATACTGGTTGTTTGACTAAAAACAGACCAATTGCCAGATAATCCAGATTACCCTGTAAAAATGCACGAATACCATCAAATGGTGTACATACAATAGGTTCTTCGTGCATATTGAAACTTGTGTTAATAAGACTGGAAATACCACTTATTTTTTCATATTCTTTCAAAATATCATAATAACCTGGGTTGACTTCTCTTCTGATCAATTGCGGCCTTGCAGTGCCATCGATATGAACAGCAGCAGGGCAATCCTTTTTCATTTGATCGGTACAATCAAAAGTTACTGTCATAAATTCTGCAGTATGTTCGGCACCTTTAATATTAAAGAAATATTTTTCTCTTGCTTCATACAGGGTTACCGGGGCAAAAGGCATAAACTCAGTTCGACCCAGTCGTTTATTTAGCCATTGGTTAACCTCTGGTTCACGGGCATGGTACATAATTGAACGGTTACCCAGTGCCCTTGGGCCGTACTCCATTCTTCCATCAAACCTGGCAACAACTTTACCCGAATGTATAAGTTCAGCCACTTCTTTTGCCAGATGATCAGGCTTTGTAAACTCCAAACCCGCTTCTTTTAGTTCCTTGGCAATCTCATCATCACTAAAATCAGGACCAAAATAAGCATTGGAAATAGTTGGCTTTCTCTCTTCAGTTTGCGAGTGATATAAAGCAGCACCTGTTCCACAGCCACCATCTCCCATATTGGGATAAACAAAGATGTTATTTACACCTTCTATTTCAAAGATTCGCTGATTAAGTTTCACATTGGCTGTGACCCCTCCAGAAAGTACAACAGTATCAATACCTGTTTTTTTAACCCAGTATTTCACGAAGTTAGTGGCAACCACTTCTAGTACATTTTGATAAGCTGCTGCAACATCAATTTTAGGGAAGTGCGATGCAAGATAACGTGAGAAATACACATTATTGGCTTCAAATATTTTAAAATCACCATCTGTTTGCTCGATACGACTAAGCAATATAGGCGTTAGAATATCTGGATCACCATAGGAAGCCAGACCGACAATTTTTCCTTCGTGACGACTTGGTTTAAAACCCAGACTTGAGGTTACATGTTCATATAATGTGCCTAGTGAATTAGGGTATTCAATTCCATGTAATCTTTTTATCTTACCGCCAATTGCTTGACTCACAGATCCAGCTAAACCTGTACCGTAACCATCAAGTGTTATACATAAAGCCTTAGTATAACCACTGGCGTAATAACTATTCGCTGCATGCGTTAAGTGGTGGTCCATTCGTTTAAGCTTACCGCCCAAACCGATTTGCTCTAACCCTGTTTCTAATTCATCCTGGTAGGAATTAAAAGATGCTCTAGCCTGATCCGCCCAGTTTCTTGAACCTTTTATACCTGCTTTTGAAGAAATTGCTGCCTGACTTCCCGCTAAATTATAAAACGTGTCATATAGAAAACTTTTTTCCATTTTTTCATTCGGTAAAGATAGGCCATAAATATGTTCATGCCTTCTTGGAATTTTTTTCTCCGCCTCTAATAAAAGTGGTTTTATATTGGTTCTTTTAAAAGT
>Ga0209142_1000628_pt1 | contig 23101 bp, 20 predicted proteins | sample SaaInlV_120m_DNA_FD_184678 | JGI IMG/M metagenome (GOLD analysis project Ga0209142, IMG submission 184678) | Marine microbial communities from expanding oxygen minimum zones in the Saanich Inlet - Saanich Inlet SI074_LV_200m_DNA (SPAdes) (version 2) | ecosystem: Environmental > Aquatic > Marine... | reverse complement strand
GTTGATAAGGATGAAGTAGTACATGAATATGGTATTAAGTCAATTGATCAACCGGTAAAAGGTAAATATGATGCAATATTATTAGCAGTTGCACATGATGAATTTAAAGAGTTATCATTAAAACAAATAAAAGCCTTTGGCAAGGGCAATCATGTGCTTTATGATATTAAATACTTACTAGATGCTAATGAAGTGGATGGGAGGCTATAAATGACTAAATACGAACAATTGCAAGAACATTTAAAGAATAATCAAAACACTTGGCTGGTTACTGGTGTTGCGGGTTTTATTGGCTCTAATTTACTAGAAAAGCTTCTGATTCTTAACCAAAAAGTAGTGGGCTTGGATAACTTTGATACGGGTCATCAACACAACATTGATCAAGCGATAGAAGATGCCAATAGTACTACTGGTAAAGATTTGAGTAATAATTTTAAGTTTATCAATGGCGATATAAGAGAGTTAGATGATTGTAAAGATTCATGCAGCGGTGTTGATTATGTACTACACCAAGCAGCATTAGGTTCGGTTCCTAGATCAATCGAAGATCCTATTAATACTAACAGAGCCAATATTGATGGCTTCTTAAACATGCTAGTTGCTAGTAAAGATGCAAATGTAAAAAGATTTGTCTATGCTGCATCAAGCTCTACTTATGGTGATCATCCAGATCTGCCAAAAGTGGAAGACAAGATTGGTAGCCCTTTAAGTCCTTATGCAGTAACTAAAGTTGTTAATGAGCTTTACGCAAATGTATTTGCAAAGACCTATGGTTTTAAAACCATAGGATTAAGATACTTCAACATTTTTGGCAAAAGACAAGATCCAAATGGAGCCTATGCGGCAGTCATACCAAAATGGGTGGCAGCCATTCTAAATAAAGAAGATGTATTTATTAATGGTGATGGAGAGACTAGTAGGGACTTTTGTTATATTGATAATACAGTTCAGATGAACCTTCTAGCGGCAACAGCTGATAATTATGAAGCAACAGACCAAGTGTACAACGTTGCTCTTAATGATAGAACCAGCTTAAACAAGCTTTATCAAATGATTGAAGAAAGGCTCATCCAAAGAACAAAAGGTTTAGAAAAGAAAGAGCCAATCTATCAAGATTTTAGAGCTGGAGATGTTAGACATTCCCAGGCTAATATAGATAAGGCACAAGCATTACTAGGCTACCAGCCAAAGTACTTGATAGAGAAAGGCATGGATGAGGCGATGGATTGGTATGTAACCTCTATGAAAGAATAACTATGATAATTGAAGGTAGAGTAATTGGAAAGGGTCAAAATCCACTAGTAATTGTAGAAATTGGAATAAATCACAAGGGTTCTATAAAAATAGCCAAACAACTAGTAGACGCTGCATTTAGCTCAGGAGCAGAGATAATTAAGCACCAAACTCACATTGTGGAAGATGAGATGAGTCAAGAGGCAAAGAAAGTTATTCCTGGAAATTCAGATGAATCTATTTATAGCATTATGGATAGATGCGCCCTAAATGAAGAAGATGAGGTCAAGCTAAAAAACTATGTAGAATCTAAGGGTATGATATTTATTTCAACTCCATTTTCTAGGGCTGCTGCTAATAGACTAGAAAAAATGGGCGTTAGTGCATATAAAATTGGATCGGGTGAATGTAATAATTATCCATTAATTGAGCACATCGCCTCTTTTGGCAAGCCGATGATTATCAGTACTGGAATGAATGATATTCTATCGGTGCGTAAAACAGTTGATATTCTTGAGCGATACAATATTCAGTATGCATTGCTACATACAACAAATCTTTATCCGACGCCAGCACGCCTAGTACGTTTTGGTGCAATGCAAGAATTGCAAGAAAATTTTCCAAATGCGATTATTGGCTTGTCAGATCATACAACATCAAATTTAGCTTGTTTGGGTGCAACAGCGTTGGGTGCGAATATTTTGGAAAGGCACTTTACGGACTCCATGGATAGAGATGGGCCTGATATTGTTTGTTCTATGGACCCGGTCGCTTTAAAAGAATTAATTCAGGGTAGTGTCAAAATAACAGAGATGCGTGGCGGTACAAAAGAGGCGACTCAAGAAGAGCAAATAACAATGGATTTTGCCTTTTCCACTGTAGTAACTATTTTACCTATAAGGGAAGGCGAGATGTTTAGTAAGAGTAATATTTGGGTAAAGAGGCCGGGCACTGGATCTATCTCAGCTGAATACTATAAAGATATTTTGGGAAAGGTTTCTACGAAAAATTTAAATATTGATATGCATTTAGAGTATTCAGATATAAAGGACTGAATATATGCAGACTATTGTAGTTACCGGTGCTTCTGGATTTTTAGCAAAGCATATAATTAATCAGTTATCAACTATTGATTGTCAAGTTACTCCTGTTTCAAGAAAAAAAGTAAGCAGCGCAATTCAAATAGATGATTATATTGATACACCAAAGGCTGATATTTTAGTACATTTAGCAGAAGAGTCAAATCGAAAAAAAGTCAATAAGATGGGTAGTAGATACATTGAATATTCTTCTAGTGTTGTGACAGCATTGGTAGAAAAATTTAATGGACGTGTAGTTTATGCTTCATCTGCTACTGTTTATGGTGATAAAGGTAAGGTGCCATACACAGTTGACTCGCCTACTTATATAACAGATGCGTACAGTGAGTCAAAGATCACCAACGAAAAGATTGTTTTAGAATCTGGCGGAGTGGTATTAAGGCTGTCCAATGTATATGGTAACGGCATGTCACCTAATAATGTTATGTCTGATATTGTCAAGCAATTGCAAGATGATAAAATTGTTGTCAATGATGTGACACCAATAAGAGATTTTATCTCAGTAACAGATGTTGCTAAATTGGTAAGTGTGATAGTTCAAAGTAATTTTAAAGGTATTGTAAATGTTGGAAGTGGGGTTCCAGTATCAATTTTTCAATTGATTGAAGCTTTTTTAAATGTTAATAGACATGCGATTAAAGAGATTTCGTCACGAAATAAGTCAGAGAAAACATCGATTAATGTTCTTGATATTTCCAATACAAAAAAAATATTTAATTGGGCACCATCAGGCAGCTTGGAAAAGAATTTACACACACTGTTGTCGATTAAACAAAACTATATATGAAAAAAAAAATAATTGCAGTTTTTACGGGAAATAGGGCAGAGTACGGATTACAATATCCATTACTTAAAGCAATTGAAGCGCATCCTGATTTGGATTATAAGCTACTTGTTTCGGGCGCTCACCTTGATGACGGACTTGGAAATACACTTAAAGAGATACAAGCTGATGGCTTTCATATTGATTATGAAATAGAAATAGAAATGGGTGAGGATTCTGAGATATCAACATCCCGCGCAATTGGTTCTGGAATCCTATCAATTAGTGAAGCACTCAAGGATGCTAAGCCAGACATTATGGTCGTTTATGCTGATAGATTTGAGGGGTTTGCAGCTGTTATTGCGTCCACCCAAATGAATATACCGACTGCACATATTGAAGGAGGGGACTTGACAGAGGGTGGCGCGCTTGATGATTCTGTTAGGCATGCTATGAGTAAGTTGTCTCACATCCACTTTACAACTAATCAGAAAGCAACAAATAGGGTCTTGGCAATGGGTGAAGAAGAGTGGCGTGTCCACACTGTTGGCTTCCCAGCAATTGATTCTATTTTGGATGAATGTTATGCCACACCTGATGAAATTTCGAAGAAACTTTTACTTGACCTAGGCTCCCCAATTGTATTATTTACCCAGCATTCAATAACGACTGAATTTGAGCAATCAATGGAGCAGATAGCCCCATCACTTGATGCAATGAAGAGTCTGGCTAAACAAGGGGTGCAAGTTATTTTAACTTATCCAAATAATGATGCTGGTGGCCAGAAAATCATCGAAGAGTTAAATAAGATTAAATCAGAGTTAATTGACAATATACAAATCCACAAATCATTAGGCAGGCATCTTTATCATGGCATTCTTGCTTTAGCAAGAGATTCTGAGTTGAGGGTGGCTTGTGTTGGGAATTCATCTTCTGGTGTCAAAGAAACTCCAGCATTTGGCTGTCCAGCTGTTAATATTGGTTCACGACAAAAAGGTAGGCTTAGGGGGAGTAATGTTATTGATACAGATTATGACAAGATTGAAATATTTAATGCAGTTAGAGAGTGTTTTGATGATAAAGAATTTAGATTACAATGCTTCTTGACAAATAATCCGTACTATGCGGGAGGTGCTGGAAAGAAAATGGCCAAGATACTGGCTGAGACAAAATTAGACAAAATATTGATTAGAAAGAAAATGACACTTAAGGGCGATGTAAAGGATGGCTGGTACCAATAAATCAAAAAAAGGTAATTGACAATGACAAGCATACTAAAACTTATTGGGCGTAATAAAGAATTATTTACGGGTGACATTTCTAAGCATTCAAGCGCTTTGCTTGAAATTGTTTCAGAATCAAATTTCCTTGTTATTGGTGGCGCAGGCTCAATTGGTCAAGCGGTCGTCAAAGAGATCTTCAAACGTCATCCAAAAAAATTACATATTGTTGATATTAATGAAAACAACTTGACCGAGTTAGTTAGGGATATTAGGAGCTCATTGGGCTATATTGATGGTGAATTTAAAACATTTTCACTAGATATTGACTCAATAGAATACGATTCTTTTATCCAATCAGATGGAAAGTATGATTATGTTTTAAACTTATCTGCACTCAAGCATGTTCGTAGCGAAGAGGACCCATTTACTTTAATGAGAATGATTAACGTTAATGTTTTTAATACTGATAAAACGATTAGGCAGTCAGTTGAAAATGGTGTCAAGAAATACTTCTGTGTGAGTACTGATAAAGCGGCAAATCCAGTCAATATGATGGGCGCGAGTAAGCGTATTATGGAAATGTTTTTAATGCGTCGCTCTTTAGATATCAGTATATCAACTGCAAGATTTGCTAATGTTGCATTTAGTGATGGATCATTATTACATGGGTTTAATCAGCGAATGGAAAAGAGACAGCCAATTGCTGCACCTAACGATATTAAACGATATTTCGTGACCCCAAAAGAAAGTGGCGAACTTTGTTTGATGAGCTGTATTTTTGGTAAGAATAGAGATATATTTTTTCCAAAATTAAGTGAAGCGCTACATCTTATTTCATTTTCTGAAATTGCTGTTGAATATCTCAAAGAAAAAGGATATAAAGCGCACATTTGTAAAACAGAGAGCGAGGCTAGAGAGTTGATTAAAACTTTACCTGAGCAAGGCAAATGGCCATGTTTATTTACAGCGAGCAACACAACAGGTGAGAAAGATTTTGAAGAATTTTATACAGATAAAGAAATACTAGATATAAAGCGATTTGAGAATTTAGGAGTGATAAAAAATGAGCCAGTGTATGATGAGTGTAAGTTGAATAATTTTGAAAATGCTATTAGCATTCTTAAATCTAATATGGCATGGGATAAGCAAGCGATAGTAAATGAATTTTTTAAGATTATTCCTGAGTTTGAATATCATGATAATGGTAAATATCTTAATGGAAAAATGTAGATTGAAAATATGTATTTTAGTTTTTTAAACAGCTGCTATGGATAATTATTTAGAAATTTGCGTACACCCTACAATTTCAATAAAAGAGGCGATGGAAGTCATAGGGCGTGGACGTGTGCAGATTGCACTAGTAGTTGATTTTGATGGCCGACTCTTAGGGACTTTGAGTGATGGCGATGTACGTCGTAGCATTTTAAAAGGAAAGGGTTTAGAGGGGGATATTGAAGACAGCTACAATACTACCCCTATATATATTGATAATGAGAAATCTCAAAATGAGTTGCTATATTTTTGCTCAAAAAATAATATAAATCAACTTCCTGTTGTTGGTAAAAATAATAAAGTTGTTGATTTATTTATTGTAAATGAAATTTCTTTAAAGCACCATAAGAACATAGTGGTTCTTATGGTGGGTGGTTTAGGTACACGATTGAGGCCGCTGACTGAAAATACTCCAAAGCCCATGTTAAAAGTAGGTGGCAAGCCTATACTTGAAACAATCATTGAAGGCTTTGTAAAGAGTGGGTTTGATAATTTTGTTATGTGTGTTGGCTATAAAGCAGATGTAATACGCAACCACTTCAAAGATGGTAGTGAATTTGGAGTTAGCATAGAATATGTTACTGAAAGTAAAAGAATGGGGACTGCAGGGGCGTTAACACTTATTAAAAAGAGACCGAAAGAAGCTTTTTTTGTAATGAATGGAGATCTACTGACTAAAGCGAGCTATGAAAACTTTCTTGAATTTCATAAATCTAACAAGGCTATGGCCACTATGTGTGTTCGCGAGTATGAAATTGAAGTTCCCTATGGCGTGGTAAACATGAAAAATGAAAATATTACTTCTATTGAAGAAAAGCCAGTGCATAGTTTCTTTGTAAATTCAGGAATTTATCTATTGGAGCCAGGGTGTATAGACTTAATTCCGAATAATAAGTATTACGACATGCCTTCGCTGTTTGAGAAAATAATTTCATTAGAAGAAAAAGTAGTCTCCTTTCCTTTAAGAGAATATTGGATGGATATAGGTCGCATGCCAGAATACAAGCAAGCGAATCAAGAGTATACTAGTACATTTGAATAGGTGATTTTTACCCCATTTTGGGATTTATTAATGTGAAAATTTTAGTGTGCGGAGCGGGTTCAATAGGAATAAGGCATATTGAGAATTTGCAAAAAATCGGTGTCACAGTTTTAGCCTGGAGAAGTAGAAAAGGGCTAGCTGAAAAACTATCTGAGCAATATAAAATAAAAGTTTATACATGTGTTGATGAGGCTATAAATAATGCAGATGGCGTGGTAGTTGCAACAACAACTAATACGCACATTGAGATTGCAACCAAGGTCATAGAGAAGAGCAAAGCGCTTTTCATTGAAAAGCCATTATCTGATACATATAAAAAAATCACTCCTTTTTTGGAAAAAATTAAAGAGAGTCATATTGTTGAAGTCGGCTTTCAATTAAGAGCACACCCAAACTTGATTAAACTAAGTGAGCTAATTGAAAAAAATGAGTTTGGTCCTCTTTATACGTATAGGGCAGTTGTAGGGCAAAGATTAGATCAATGGAGGCCTGGTACAGACTATAGAAAAAGTTATAGTGCAAATCGAGATCAAGGTGGAGGGGCTTTATTGGATTTAACACATGAAATTGATTTAATACAATGGCTAACTGGACCAATTGATGAAATTTATGCGAACTTAGCATTGGTGAGTGATTTACAGATGAATGCTGAAGATTTGGTCAACTTAACTCTAACAAATGCAAATAATGCCGTAGGTCAAATACAGCTAGATATGTTGAGTCCAGTATATAGGCGTGAACTTGAATTGGTTTTTCAAGAAGCCGTGCTACACTGGGATGCGGTAAAAGGGGTGTTGACAAAAGCCAGTTCAACGGGCTTAGTTATTGTGCACAAGGTCTCAAATGAATTTAATAGAAATGATATGTTTTTGACTCAAATGAAGCATTTTGTTAACCGTATTTCTGGCGCCAATCTTAAGCCGTTATGCTCCATACAATCGGGTGTTGCAGTTCAAAGAATTGTTGAAGCAGCTATTGTTTCAAATCAAAATAAAATAAATATTAAGGTTAATTGAGTATGAAGACGTTATGTGTTATAGGTGCAAGGGGCGGTAGCAAAGGCCTTCCAGGAAAAAATATTAAAATGTTGCTAGGTAAGCCATTAATTGCTTGGACAATTGAAGAGGCGTTAAAAACCTCAGAAATAGATAAGGTTGTAGTTTCGACAGATTCAAATGAAATTGCTGAAGTTGCAATGAAATATGGCGCAGAAGTTCCTTTTATTAGGCCTGAAGATATTTCAGGTTCAAAAGTAGGTAAATTTGATGTATGGAAACATGCACTGGATAAGTGTGAAGGGTATTATAAAGAAAAATATGATATTTATGTTGACCTGGATTGCACAAACCCTCTAAGGGATAGCAAGGATATTTCAAATGTAATTAATCAGCTTAAACAAGGTGTGGAACGGGGTGTGGATACCATTTTTTCAGTTTGCGAGGCAAGAAAAAACCCATACTTTAATATGGTTGAGGCTGATGAAAGTGGGGCGTTACGTATGAGTAAAACGCTGGGGGATACTATTATAAGAAGACAAGATGCGCCAATTGTCTACGAACATGTAGCAAGTACATATGCAATGACTTATGAGCATATTAGAACAAAAGGCCATCTTTTAAGTGGACATGCAGAGGGATACGACATTGGCATAGAGAAAAGTCTAGATATCGATTCTGATTTTGATTTTAAATTAGTTGAATATTTAATGAAAGATAGATTGAAATGAGTATTTTTTCAGGAAGGCGAATATTGTTAGTTGGTGCAACAGGAGTTCTTGGAAGGGGATATGCAAAAGCAATTTCTGAACTTAATGTAGAACTAGTCATTGCAGATATTGAGCAATCTGATGTTTTGTCGTACGCCAAAGAGCTAGGGGTATTGGGAATTGAAATTGACATTTCCAACGAAGATTCCGTGATTGCATGTGTAGAGTACGTTCGAAAACAATTAGGAGGACTGGATTCTGTTATCAATAATGCTGCTGCCACTGGGGAGGGGCTGATGCGCGAGGGTGGTGTTTTTGAGGAATTTGAACAGTATCCACTCTCAGTATGGCAAAAAACAATTGATATTAATTTGACAGGAGCGTTTTTACTTGCAAGAGAGTCGGGAAGATTGATTAAGGAGACAAGTAGTAATGGAAATATGATTAATGTGTCCAGTATCTATGGGGTTGTCGCACCAGATCATCGTATTTATAATGACCAGTCATTTAAGTCTTTTTCAGGATATTCAGCAAGCAAAGCTGGTGTAATTGGACTGTCAAAATGGCTGGCCACTTGGTGGGGTGGTAAGATTAGGGTTAATTGCGTTACACCAGGAGGTGTATTTAATAATCATAACGATTCTTTTGTGCAAGAATATAGTAATCGTGTCCCAATGGGGAGAATGGCTGAAAGAGAGGAATTGGTAGGGATTATTTTGTATCTTTTATCAGATTCATCTAGTTATGTAACAGGTCAAAATTTTATTATAGATGGAGGTCTTACCGCTTGGTGAGTAAATTGAATGAACGCACTTTTTCCAATTGAAATAGCTGGTAGAGAGCTGGATTCTAAAGCTCTTTTAGCGTATGAATTTGCAACTAAAAATCATGTTTCTTATATCGGAGATAAAAATAGCGTTTTAAAATTTAGCCGATATGTACCTAATGCAGTTTATTTTGACAAAGGGTATCATAAAGGGGTATCTGAGTTTATCTATAAGAAATTAGCTGTAAACAATATAAACCTAATAAGTTTAGATGAAGAGAATGCTGTTGATTATCATGATTTTCAACAACTTGACGTAAGATTTCCAAACCATATTTTAAATAAATTTGATTTGATTTTCTTGTGGGGAAGTAAGCAATATCAGTATTTAAAGATTAATAGGTCGTGTTTTGATACAAGTATCACTTTTCAAACTGGCCATCCAAGGTTTGAACTTCTAAAGAAAAAAAATAGATCTATATATCAAGATAAAGCAAGAGAGCTCAAGGAAAAATATGGTAATTTTGTATTGATTAATACAAATTTTGGACTGGGAAATAACTCCAAAGGTAAGGAGTTTGTGATCAGTAATTATGGATCAAGATTTCCTCAGATAAAAGAAATAATATCTTATCAAGAAAAACAAGTGAAACTATTTATTGACTTAAGTATTACCTTGTCAAAAAATATAGAAAAGACTATAATATTAAGACCTCATCCAGAAGAGGATATATATCTGTATAAAAATATTCTTTCAAAATATAAAAACATAAAAGTAATTAGAGACGGTAGTGTAATACCATGGATTATGGCCTCTAGTAGTATGGTGCATCATGACTGCACAACTGGAATCGAAAGTGCAATGCTTGGTAAGAATTCTATTGCCTACGCTAAAAATTTAAATAAAGAGCTAACAACTGATATTCCGTTAAGAATCAGTTATCAGTATGACAATTCTAGTGATGTAATAAGTCATATAAGATCTGAAGAGGCAAAGTTAATAAAAATCGATAATAGCATTCTCAGGGATTATTTTAGTTTTGATCATAATTCCATTGGTCAAATAATAGAAAAAACATTAGAAATTTTTGGCGAAAATAACACTTTCACTAAAAATTACTTTATATATAGTTTGGCTTCTTTTTTTAAAGATAAATCAAAATGGTTTTTAAAAAAGAACACTTTTTATGAGGATAAAATACAAGGACTGGATTTTAATAATGTTCAAGTTGTAGTTAATAAATATAACCGATTATATGGAGGAAATGTTGTTGTGCGAAAGATAAGTTCCAGGCTTTTTCAACTTAAAGAGAGCTAGGTTTATGAGGGTACTAGTATTAACAGCTGGTGAAATCAGGCATCAATATTTTATTAACAAAGTACAAGAAAACTTTGAATTGGTAGGTGTAATCAAGCAGCCGAAAAGAAAATATTATAAAAATTCTTTATATGAGACTGATTTTATGAAGAGACACTTCTCCTTATTATTAAAAGCAGAAATGAAGTGGCTAGGAGTGGAATCTAGAAATAATAAAAATGAGTATGACCAATATGAAACAGAGGATATCAACAGTGTAAAAACTCTAGAATGGGCTAAAGATAAAAATCCTGATATTATTCTTTTATTTGGAACGAGAGTGTTGGATAAAGTTTGGATGGATGTGTTTGGTAATATTGTTAATTTGCACTTAGGTCTTTCTCCAAATTATCGCGGGTCGGCAACTTTATTTTGGCCATTTGTCAATAAAGAGTTAAATTGTATAGGTGTTACGTTTCATTTGACCGAGGAAAATGTGGATTCTGGACCGATTCTTGATAGAGTTAGGCCGCCTATTTTAGTTGGTGACAGTTATTACGATATAAATTATAAGGCGATTAAGGCGGGGATAGATAGCATGCCTAATGTGGTATTTAATTATATGAATGGAAATATAAAGTCAAAGAGTCAAATACAAGTGCCAAATAACCGCACATATAAAAAAAAACACTTTAATGAGAAAGTGTTGAAACAAGCATTGGAGTATATTGGAGATGGCATTACAGAGGGACATATAAAAGATATGAAAAAGAGTTTGAAATGCAAATTTTAATAGTTAATTTTCATTATATTCGCAACATAAAGCCGGAAGTTGGCATATATCCAAGAACTCCAGCAGAATTTAAAGATCAAATCGAAGAACTAGGCCGGTACTACGATTTTATTTCCCAAGAAAAATTGCTGGGCATATTAAAAGACAAGGCGATAGAAGGATCAGATTCTAGATATTGTCTTATTACATTTGATGATAATTTAAAGGAGCAGTTGCTTGCATACGAGTATTTAAAAGAGCAAGGAATTCCAGCTGTGTTTTATTCAACAACCCTGCCATATATAGAGAAACAGGTTCATGATGTACACAAAACGCATGAAATATATGCAAAGTATAGTGAAAGAGAATTAGTATCTTGGCTAGATAAAAGTTGCGGCTTTAATGACTACACTTTTAGCGAGCAGCAGCTTAACTTGGCATATTCGTACGATACAGATGTAAATAAGAAGATAAAAATTTTTTTAAATTTTGTTTTAAGTGCCAATGAAAAAAAAATAATTATTGATCAAATGTTTAATGAGATCATTATAGATGTAAATAATTTTAGAGATAATTTGTACTTTTCAAAGGAAGAGTTGAGAATGATAGCTCAAGATGGTATGCTGGGCACTCATACTCACAGTCATCTTCCATTGGCATCCATTTCATTGAATGACGCTATAAAAGAGATTTCAATTTCGTATAAATATTTGGAAAAAATTACAGGAACTAAAATTCGGTCAATTTCATATCCATATGGTCGCCATGGCGCCATTAATAAGGAAGTTTCAAATTTAGCTAGAAGTTTAGGTCTGGAATTTGGGTTGACAATGTATCGAGGTGTTAACAATGAAAGTGATCTTAAAAATAACCCAATGTTGTTAAAAAGAGTTGATACAAATGATGCTCCACATGGAAAAAATAAAGTTACTGAATTTTATCCAAACAATATAAACAATATAAACAATATAAACAATATAAACAATATAAAGGATGTAATATGACCAATAAATGGAAAGGGAAGAGGGTTTTAATTACAGGTGTGTGCGGAACGGTCGGTGCAGCTTTATTAAAGAAACTTAGTAAAAAAGATTGTCAGCATATTGTTGGCATAGATAACAATGAAACAGAGTTATTTTTTATTGGCCAGGATTACTCTAAACACAGTAATATTGATGTCTTTGTGGGTGACTTGCGAGACAAGGATTCAATGGATCGTGTGATGAAAAATATTGATATAGTGCTTCATTCGGCTGCCCTCAAACATGTTATTCTATGTGAGCGATCTCCAAGAGATGCTGTTGCAATAAATATTCAGGGCATGATGAACATAATTGACGCTGCTGAAAGAAACGATGTAGATAGGCTGATATTCACCTCATCTGACAAGGCGGTAAATCCAACTAACGTAATGGGCACAACCAAATTAATGGGTGAAAGGCTAATGACAGCTGCCAATGCGCACCGATGTAATGAATCAGAGACGATTTACGCTTCTACAAGATTTGGTAATGTGCTCGGCTCTAGAGGGTCGGTAGTGCCAATATTTGCACGACAAATAGCATCCGGGAAGTCAATTACACTCACGGACAAAAGTATGACGCGATTTGTTATGACATTGGATGAGGCAGTTTCATTGGTCTTGAAATCTGTATGGCATGCTTGTGGAGGTGAAATATTCGTAACAAAAATGCCCATTATTCGTATCATTGATCTTGCGGAGGTGATGATTGAAATGCTTGCCCCAAAGTACGGCTACAAGCCGTCAGATATTGGCATAGAGGTCATAGGGGCAAAGCCAGGTGAAAAAATGTATGAGGAGCTTTTGAATGAAGAAGAGATGAGAAGAGCAATCGAACTAGAGCAATTCTTCTCCGTGCTCCCTGCATTTAAGGGAATATATCATAATATTGATTACAATTATGGTGACATTCTTTCTAAGAATGTAGATAAAGAGTACAACTCTAAAATTGAAACTCCGCTTACTAAAAAAGAGCTAAAAGAGTATATTCATAAAAATAATTTACTTGGTGAATTATGATTTGGCTAAAGATGCATAAATACAAATGAGTTTTTTTAAAAAACAATTAATTATTGATGGGCAGATAGTGGGTGAAGATTCTCCAGTCTACATTATTGCTGAGGCTGGGATATCTCATTTTGGTGATGAGAAAAAAGCTTACGAGTTAGTTGACATGGCGGTAGATGCCGGAGTTAATGCAGTGAAATTTCAGGTATTTGATATAGATGAAATGATTGTAAAGGAGCAGACTGATTGGAGAGAGAGACTAGGTCCAAGACAATTATCATATGAAGCGTTTTCTAGAATTCAAAAATATTGCATAAAAAAAGGGATTACATTTTTTGCAACTGCACACGATAACCAATCACTTGATTTCTTACATGATATTAATATTCCTGTTTATAAAATCGGATCTGGCGAGCTTGGTAATGAGCAATATTTCAGGAAAATAGCAAAATATAAAAAACCGGTTATTTTTTCTACAGGAATGTATCAATTTGATGAGATAGGGAGCGCATTAAAAATATTTGAAAAAGAGGGGAATGATGACATTGCTGTATTACACTGCGTAACGAGTTACCCCACCCCACCGGAAGATGTTAGCCTATTGAATATTAGAGCAATTGCAGATAGGTATAAAGTTATTGCAGGATATTCGGACCATACTGCAGAGTATCACCTACCTCTTGCTGCTGTTGCCTTGGGTGCAAAAATTATAGAAAAACACATTACATTAGATTTTGATATCCCTAACGCCCAAGACTGGAAGGTATCTTGTGGACCTAAAAACCTATCTATTTTTGTACAGCAAGTTAGAGATATTGAAAAGGCGTTAACATTAAGAGATACGGGCCCGACAGTAGAAGAGAAGAAAAGCAAGATATGGGCAACGAAAAGTTTGGTATTGGAAAGTTCGATGCTAAAAGGGGATATTATCAAAGAGCAATCATTGGTAGCAAAAAGACCGGGTAGTGGAATTTCACCTTCAAAAATTAATGATGTAATAGGTAAAAAAATTAATAATAATCTTGAAAAGGATTCAATCTTACAATGGAAACATATCCAATGAAGAAAAGAAAAATATGCATTATCCTTACGACAAGAGGTAATTATGCAAAAATGAAATCAGTTATTCAAAAAATTCAGACAACTAAAGATTTGGAATTACAGCTGGTTTTGGGTGGCATGGTAGTTTTAGAAAAATATGGCAGAATATTTGATACCCTCTCTGACACTCATTTGGTAGTAAATAAAAATATTAATTTTGTTATCGAAGGTGAAAATTTGGTAACGATGGCGAAATCATCAGGATTAGCAGCCACTGAATTTGCAACGGTGTGTCAAGATTTGAAGCCAGATATAGTGATAATTATTGCCGATAGGTTCGAATGTTTATCTTTTGCAATGACGGCGGCATACATGAATATTGTGGTTGCTCATGTAGAGGGTGGCGAAGTTTCTGGCTCCATAGATGAGTCGATTAGACATGCTATTACAAAACTGTCCCACATACACTTCCCCGCATCTTCTGAGGCAGCCAAGAGGATCGAAATGATGGGTGAAAATAGTGATCATATTCATGTAGTTGGCGGAACTAGTATGGATATGTTACGTGGATTAGATTTAGACAATCTTGCGCCATTCTCAGACTTACAGAGAAATTTTGGAATGGGCGCAATTCAGAATCTCACAAAGAATGGCTACCTTGTTTTAATCCAGCATCCGGTCACTACGGAATATGAAGATAATTTTAAACATATTCAAGAGACAATAGATGCTATAAAGGAGCTCTCTATGCCTGTAATGTGGATTATGCCTAATATGGATGCAGGATCAGATGGTATAAATAAGGGGATCCGTCAATTTAGGGAGGGAGAGAATCCGAAATTTGTGCACTTTTTTAAAAGCCTTCCTATAGAGTATTACGCCCCATTACTGAATAACGCCGCCTGTATATTAGGAAACTCCTCTAGTGGTATACGGGAATCGGAATATCTTGGTACGCCAGCTGTAAATATTGGCACTAGGCAGCATGGGCGCGAAAGAGGTGGTAATGTCATTGACGTAGGATACAATAGGGCGGAAATAGTCGATACCGTGAAAATTCAGATTGAACACGGTAAGTATAAGTCTGATTATCTTTATGGCGATGGCCATGCGTCTTCAAAAATTGTAAATATATTGCAGAATTGTGAACTAGTCAGTCAGAAAAAAATTACTTACTAGGTGGGATTAGAATAATGAAAACAATAATGCTGGTAATAAATCAAGGATTTACAACGAGATATCTATTGCGGTCAAATATATTTCCCATTCTAAAAAAGTCCGGATCTCGTATTATTATCTTATCACTAGCAGCAAAAGAGCGTTATTTTGTTGAAGAATTTTCTGGCGACAATGTTTATCACGAATTATACGAACCTAAGAAGTATAGAGATAAAAATAGCAAAATCTATCAATTCTTTACTCACGCAAGACTTTATAGTTTTAATAGTAAGTATTACAATAACTTTACCAGCTATTGGAGAATGCAATATTTTAATAGTAGAGAAAGTATATCATTCGTTAAAAAAATTCTAGATTTGATACTTAGATCAACAATATTTATTCTAAGTAGAAGTATGGTTGCTAGAAAAATATTTACCAACATTGAGTCGCTTATTACACAAGAGGTTCACAGGCCTATTTTTAGAAAGTATAATCCGGATATCGTCATTACTACATCTATGGGGACATTGCCTTATGATCGTTTTATAATGCAAGAGGCTAAAAAAAATGGATCAAAAACAGTCTCACTGATTTTAAGTTGGGACAATACAACCACAAAAGGGATTGCAGGCGCATTAGTAGATTACGCAGTTGCCTGGACAGAAATAATGCGTAATGAATTAATTAAATATCATGATTTGATGTCTAATAGAATTTTTGTTGGTGGGGTTGTTCAATATGAAGAATATTTCAAAAAAGATAATCTGGTAACAAAGAAAGATTTATTCAAGAAGCTTGATCTTGCAATGGATAAAAAGACTATTTTCTTATGCTTGGAAAGTCCTACTGCCTATAAGTGGAACCCCAATATATTACGTATTCTTGCAGAGAATATAAAGAGTGATGAAATTATTCAATCATGTCAATTGATCGTTCGACCGCATCCAATTTATTTCAGGACGGATGGGAAAATATTAGTGTATGAAAAAGACTTGAACGAACTTAAAAAAATTGAAAAAGAGTACTCATTCATCAAATTTGATTATCCAGAGGTTCTGTCAAATTGTATAAGTTATGATATGCCAGCAAGCGAAACTTATAAGCTAGGAGCTTTGCTTGAATACTCTGATGTTCTGTTATGTTTTTATTCCAGTATGAGTATTGAGGCAAGTATATTTGATACACCAGTGATTAATCTTGAGCTTTACCATAAGCGAAATCTATCCAATAAAGTGATGGCGAACCATACACACAATAAAAGAATACTTTCCACTGGAGGGGTAAAGTCAGTTACAACTAGAGATGAGTTGATTAAGTCCATTAATAATTATCTTGAAAAACCAAACCTTGACAGCGGTGGAAGGTCATTAATTGCTGAGCAAGAGGTGGGGCCTAATATAGGGTTTGCATCAAGCAAAATAGCTAACTATATTTTAAAACTTAAATAACAGGAGTGTACTTGAATGCATTATTTAAGGCATTTGTATATGTACGTACTATATACAAATGGCCAATTAATAATTAATGAATATTCAAGTTATAAAATTAATGCGTAAACCAACAATTATATATTACAAAATTATGAAATATCGCGAAGAAAATTTGCAATATTTGTATGATACTTTTGATGTAATCGAATTAGATGATCCATCTCAAGACGACACAGAGTCACTGGGAAGGGCTGAAATACTTCTTGCTCCATTGGGGTATGTAGTTGATCAGTCAAAGATTGACAGATGCATAAGATTAAAAGCAATTGGTTCAAATACAACCGGACACCCTCATATTGACGTCAAATATGCGAAGAGTAAGGGTATAGCGGTCATCACTCTTAAAGATAAAAAATCATTTTTAAACAAAATAACCCCAACTGCTGAATTGACATGGGGCCTTATTGTTGCAATTACTCGTAATCTTTTGCCAGCAACAAAATCAGTTGGTGCTGGTCAATGGGATAGGAGGCCATTTGGCGGTAGAAAAATGCTATCTAGAATGTCTATCGGCATTGTGGGTTTGGGGCGACTTGGATATAAAGTAGCTCATTATGGACTAAAGTTTGGCATGGAGGTGAAATATTATGATCCACATGTATCCTCTGGCTACCCCGGTTTGAAAAAAATCGAAAGTTTGGATAGACTTGTGGCTGAGTCTGATGTTGTATCAGTTCATGTGCCGCACGAACCTGATACAGAATGGCTTTTTTCAGAAAATGTTTTTCAAAATTTTAAGGATGGGTCTTATTTTATTAACACCTCTAGAGGTGAGCTTGTAAATCATCAAGCGCTGTTGAATTCACTAAAATCTGGAAAGATAGCTGGTGCAGCAATTGATGTTTTTGAGGATGAATTTCAATCAGATTTTCAATCAAAGATGGTGCTGCATGACCTTTGGAAATTTTCTCAGAATCATTCAAATGTAATTATAACCCCTCATATTGCCGGCTCTACATATGACGCATGGTTTGAAACAGAGAGGTATACTCTAGAAACACTCAAAAATATACTAAATGGAACTAAATTGATGCACGAAAATCTTCCGGTTATGCAGGGGGTGGCTTGGGCAATTATTCCTGGAAGAGGTGGGTCAAAATCTATTACACTTAAAAATATGGCCAAATTGAATGGAAAGCCATTGATAGAATATGCAATAAGTGCGGCATTCGCTTCTAAAATGATATCTAACACAATATGCTCTACTGATAGTAAGATTATTGCATCGTACTGTCGTGAAAGAAAGATAGAAGTACAACAACGACCAGATTTCTTATCGACAGATAATGTATCAACAGTAGATGTACTACTATATGTAGTCCAAGAGATAGTAAAACATCAAAAGAAATTGCCAGAGTTTATTGTTTTACTTGAACCAACCTCTCCTTTTGTAACAACAAGGCAAATTGAGCAGTGTATATCAACTCTTTCTGCTGATAACACAGCAGATTCTGCACAAACTGTTACAAAGGTCAGCTCAAATAGTCATGCTTATAATCAGAGGTATCATGATGAGAATGGTTCAAATTTTTTATATATACAGGAAAGAAATGTGTGCATTAATAAACAACTCAAACCAGAATTTTTTATTCATGGAAATGTTAGAGTAATAAGAACAGAGTCACTTATAAAAACAGGGAGTCTTTTTGGGGAAAGGTCGATACCGATTGAAATCTCCAGATTTGATGCTATGGATGTAGATGGTCCAGAGGATATGACATTGGCAGAAAGTATGATAAAAGCTGGAATAATTAAGGTGAATAAATAATGAAAAAAATATCAGTAATTATTAATGCAAGATTACAATCATCTAGAATGCAAAATAAAATGATTAAGCCTTTTTTTGGCACCGATCTACTGGAAATAGCCTTGGAAAAATTAGATAAATTAGATTTTTTTGAACACAGGTTTCTTGCAGTTAATGAGAGCGAATTAAAGAAGAAAGCGCAAAAATTTAGTAATATTGAAATTTTAGAAAGAAATCTGGAGGCGGTTTCTCCTGGTCCACATCATCCCATGGTTACCTTTGAGCACTACACAAGAGTGCCAACTGAATACTTTTTTGTAATAAATTCATGTGCGGCATTTTTGTCAATTGAAACAATAAAAGCAGCTTATGATGTATTTCAGAAAACAAACTACAACTCATATATTGCCGTAGAAAAAACCAGAGATTGGACCTTTAGTGATGATGGTAAACCCTTAACACATAAAAATCCAGATACATTTCAAAATACGAGTGACGGACAGTTCTTTTTTCGTGCCACACATGCATTTTATATTGCAAATAAAGATTATTTTAAAAACAATGATGGCAAGCTTTGGAATTTGCAAAAGAATGATCCGTATTTAATAGAAATGCCAACAGATGAGGCATTTGATGTGGATACTGACATAGAATTTGACATATCACAATATTTGTATGGTCTAAAACAAAAGTAATAAAGTGGAATATGACATCGTATTGTGCTTTACTACCTTTAGACGGTGTGGGGTTTACCTTCCTATAGTAAAAGAATTGGGCGAGAAGTATAAAATAGGCATATACAGCTATCCAATTAATAAGGCTGACAAGGGTAAGGTTCTTAAAAATAATAAGCTGTTTCTTGACCTGTTATACAAACATGGGGCGTCTTGTGTTGTGTCACATAAAAATAGTTGTAAAATTCTTCTAATTCCGCAGTGGCACTATGGGGTTAATATTGAATCTTTATTCTCAGAGGTGGCGCCTGATAAGTTTTATTGGTTAGTTAGCTTAGCAATGGGAAACTATAATTATGAAAATCTATATTCACATGTACCTGATAAAATTTTAGTGATGGACGAGCGGTTTTATGAATATAGATTGTCAAAAAGACCTAAAGAAAAAAAGATTAATATATCAAGTGAAAAGATTATTGAGGTAGGCATACCTTACCAGAAGTATCCTTATTTTAAAGAGCTCTCTATAGACTACATTATCGCAAATCCAACGCCTTTTAGTTTTCAAGACTCTAAAGATAAGTTAATATATCTTAGTAATATTGAATTATTACTAAACAAAATAAAGTGTAATGATGTTGTTGCCTATAAGCCTCATAATGCATCTGGAATCGACTCTTTATTGCATCCAAGAGTTTATAAACTTATAAAGCTATTTCCGTCACCTGTTAGACGGGTTTTTTACTTTACCTCTAAACTGATGTTAAAAATAAATATAACTGGACATACTAGAGAATTCTTATTGCAGATATTAATAATTCAACAGTATGAAAAAATGATGAAGAGAGTTGTAGCTTTATCTAGCTTAACCAAATATCACAATTTTAACTTGGAAATATTTTTGCCTATTGTTAAAAAAGGTTTAATCACGGGAAGAAGTAATAGTATATGGCACGGATTGCATGCGCAGATACCCACGTATAATTGCGTTTCTGACAAGGTAACAAAGGTTAGTAAGGTCAAGATGCACTCCTTTAATATGACTTATTTTAATCTTCAATGCTGTAATGGCATCCTAGACTTCGATAAACGTAAATTTGAAATTATTTCAGATGAAGCAAGGGGTGCTGATTTTATGCGCATCTTAACATTAGAATTAGGTAACGATAAAAATGAGAGAACTGCATAAGAAAATGGTGCATTTGGGCGTGAATATTTTGAATATAAAAAAGGCTTGGGAAAGAGGTTTTTTTGATAGACCTATCTACAAAGGTGAAAAAAATAAATATATGCTTATCTTTTTCTCGCGAACAGTCCCTTGCCTGAAAGATCAATACACGGTATGAATAATAACTTATGAAGCACTTAAGAGAACTATATACATATTTTCTATTCTTTAAAAAATATATTGGAGTCCAATTCCATATTTATGTATTTGTGTTTTTTATAGTGGGCTTTATAGAGGTTGTTGGAATTGCATTATTTGCCCCACTTTTTTCTACCTTTGGCTCTAGTGATCAGGAGCCCGATAAGATTACAATTTATTTTAATGAGTTTTTAAAGTGGCTTGATCTTTCTCAAGATTTGACAACCACTTTACTGGTTATAGTTACAGTATTTTGCCTGAAGGCTGTTGTTTTATATTCTGCTGAAGTTTATGGATTTCAAATCTTAGGCCGATTTTCCTCTAGAATTAGAAAGAATATAATAAATTCAATTTCAAGCATGAACTATGATTTTTATCTTTCGCAAAATACAGGTGATTTAACTAATATCGTTACAACTGAAACGGGCCGGACTATAAATGCATTTAAGAAATACATTCACTATATTGCGGAAACTATAAATTTATTTGTAATGATTATAGCGATTACGTATTTAGGCTTTGAGGCATTAATATTGATTTCTATATTGGGAATTGTGTATATGATTTTAACCAAAAGATTACTGATGAGATCAAAGAAGCTCTCTACTGGGGTTACTAAACATAATGGAAAGCTACAAAACTCCATAATTCAGATGCTTCAATCATATAAATATTTAAAAACTACAAATAGATTTGATCAGATTAAAAAAAATATTTTTTCTGAAATAGATAGCATTGTTGTGTTGGTGGTAAAAATAGGGCGTGCAACTGTTTTGACTAAGAGTTTTGTTGAGCCACTATCAATTATTGCACTTACATCATTTATATACATCCAAGTATCCGTGTTTAATCAACCAATGGGTCAGATTATTGTTATTTCTTTACTTCTCTATAAATCTCTTAAAAAATTTATGGACTGCCGTGCTAGCTGGCAAAAATTTTATGCTCAAATTGGAGGTATAAATATCGTTAAAGAAACTTTGGGGTTGCTTTCTAATAATGTTGAGAAAAATGGCAATTTGAAATTACAGCCCCCTTACAGTTTTGAATTTCGTAATATTTCATTTGCATATACAGAAAAAGAGTTTATAAAGAATGTTAATATTGAAATTAAGGAAAATTCCATGATGGGCCTAGTTGGCGCATCTGGATCTGGAAAAACAACATTAATTGATTTGATGACAACTATATTACGTCCAAATTCAGGAGAATTGATGATTAATGGCGCTAAGTCTCATGAAATTCAAATGGATGAATTTCGTAAAAATATTGGATTTGTGCCTCAAGATTGTATTTTATTTAATGACACAATCGCAAACAATATCTCTCTTTGGTCAGGAGATCAAAATGATGCCAATATAATGAAAAAAATAGAAAAAGCGGCTCGGGATGCGAATTGTTATAATTTTATAATGGATACTACGCATGAATTTTTTACTAGGGTCGGTGATCGGGGAATGTTACTTTCTGGTGGACAAAGGCAGAGGCTGGCAATAGCTCGTGAGTTGTACAAAGAGCCAAGTATTTTGATTTTAGATGAGGCTACAAGTGCGTTAGATGGCGAATCTGAGAATTACATTCAAAATAGTATAGCAAACCTTGAGGGAAAAATGTTAATTATTATTATTGCTCACAGAGTTTCAACTATTAAGAATTGTGAGTATATATTTGTCATGCATAATGGGGAAATTGTAGAGGGCGGTAGTTATCCTTTTCTTACGAGTAATGAAAAATCTGTCTTTAATAAAATATTTAACATTTAAAAAAAAGCTGATTTGAAATAAATATTATCAATGTGCTTTTTAGATAATACTAGAAAAAAATTGTAAATATAATTTAAAGTTAGAGAAGAAATTTAATATTGATAACGGTTGAAAATGAATAGGCTTGATACAAAATCATTTATATTCTTGAGTTGTTATTTAGGCCTTGTGTTGTCAGATATTGAGTAGTGAATATAAAAAAAGCAGCTTAAGGTGTAGGATTATTAGCTGTGATCGTATATATATTTTTGATTATGGGAATATTGTCGAATAGAGAGCGAATCTATTGATTAATAGAAGAAAGTCGATTTTTAAAATTTTTGTGGGTAATGCATGCTGAGTCAATCTAATGAAAAATAATAATTCTAAAAAAAAATTCAATGGCAGCGTTAAATTTTATAGTAAAAAGTGCGTAATATGTAGTAGTGCTAATAATCTTGAGCCTTTTATTGTTACCAATGATATTAGAATAGCTCAAAATGTTACGACAGTAATTTGCAATAGTTGCGGCCTTATTTTTCTTAATCCAGCTCCAACTGATGAATCATACATGGAGTTTTACCAAAACCAAAGGGGTGGTGAAGTTAGTCGTAAAACTAAGTATGAATTTCTATATAAGAAAGAATATTTGCATAGATTAATTGTGCAAATATTAGT
>Ga0209142_1000603_pt1 | contig 23741 bp, 19 predicted proteins | sample SaaInlV_120m_DNA_FD_184678 | JGI IMG/M metagenome (GOLD analysis project Ga0209142, IMG submission 184678) | Marine microbial communities from expanding oxygen minimum zones in the Saanich Inlet - Saanich Inlet SI074_LV_200m_DNA (SPAdes) (version 2) | ecosystem: Environmental > Aquatic > Marine... | reverse complement strand
AAAAAGCGCTGGATAAATTCACTCCCCAAACTGATGCCGAGAATGAGGAAGCACTGTCTGTAAAGCGGAGTATTGCTGTGGGTTTGAATCCTCTGAAGTATTTTAGTCAGCGCAGACCACGCAAAGCAAAAAAATAGAATGTATCTAACACCGGGTTTAAACCCGGTGTTTTAAAGCGGAGATCATCTAATTCGGATTAGATTATCCACACCTGCAAAGGTGGCAATTATGATCGTGGGGACAATAATTATCAGACAAAATCCGAACAGAATGTGTAATAGAAATTGCGATTGCTGTTGCAGCTTGATAATTTGTGACTATTATGGTCACGTTAGTATGAGTTACTCCGAATTATCCCCCCAGATTTCATTCAAAAAAATACAAATATTTATTGAGGTATGCCGTGGCTAGTGTAAACATTCATAAAGATACTGATCCCCAGGAAACCAGCGAGTGGCTGGATTCTCTGGCTGCAGTCTTTGAAGAAGAGGGCGTAAATCGAGCCCATTTTCTCGTCAACGAACTTATTGATTATGCCAGCCGGCATGGTGTGAGACTACCCTATAGTCCCAACACCTCCTATCTGAATACCATTCCCGTATCACAGCAACCCCAATTCCCCGGTGATCGAGACATGGAACGTCGCATTAAATCTATTGTTCGCTGGAATGCTATGGCCATGGTCGTTCGCGCTAATAAGGTCAGTGATGGTATTGGTGGTCACATCTCTACCTTCGCCTCTTCAGCGACCTTGCTTGAGATAGGTTTCAATCATTTTTTCAGATCAGCCACTGATGAGTTTGGTGGAGATCTTGTCTATTTTCAAGGTCACGGATCTCCCGGTATTTACGCCCGCGCCTTTTTAGAGGGTCGTCTCAGTGAACAGGATCTGGTAAATTTTCGTCGTGAATTGGCTGATGGAGGCGGTTTATCATCATATCCACACCCCTGGCTGATGCCCAATTTCTGGCAGTTTCCCACCGTTTCAATGGGTCTGGGACCCTTGCAGGCTATCTATCAAGCTCGTTTTATGCGCTATATGGAAAATCGTGAACTGATTCCCAGGAGTGATCGCAAAGTCTGGGCTTTCCTCGGTGATGGTGAAATGGATGAGCCTGAATCTCTGGGAGCTATTACCCTGGCTTCCCGCGAAAAACTGGATAACCTCATCTTTGTGGTAAATTGCAATATGCAGCGCCTGGATGGTCCCGTACGTGGTAACGGCAAGGTCGTCCAGGAGCTGGAAGGTGCCTTCCGAGGTGCCGGTTGGAACGTCATCAAAGTCATCTGGGGCTCTGAATGGGATGAACTGTTGGCGAAAGACAAAAATGGTATCTTGGCTAAACGCATGGAAGAAGTGGTGGATGGGGATATCCTCAAGTACATCGTAGAAGGTGGTGCGTATATCCGAGAACATTTCTTTGGGGCGTATCCTGAGCTGCTGGAAATGGTGAATCATCTCAGTGATGAAGACTTGGAAAAATTGAAACGTGGGGGACACGATCCTGCCAAGGTCTATGCCGCTTATACTGAAGCGTTGGCCCATGTGGATCAACCTACTGTGATCCTGACCAGTACTGTTAAGGGTTATGGAATGGGTGAGGCCGGTGAAGGTAAAAATATTACCCACGGTCAGAAAAAACTGAATGAAAATGAATTAAAAGCTTTCCGTAGCCGTTTTGGAATCCCCATATCTGATGATGAGGTCACCAAGGCACCCTTTTATCGTCCAGACGAAAATTCTGAAGAAGTCAAATATTTAAAAGCACGTCGTGAAGCTTTAGGTGGTCATTTCCCTGCCCGTCGAAGTTCTGCGGAGCCCACCAAAACCCCTGAATTGTCAGCTTTTAAGGCTGCTCTGGAAGGCACAGGTGATCGTGCACAATCCACAACCATGGCTTTTGTACGTATTTTATCAATGCTGACAAAAGACAAAACCATGGGCAAGCGGGTCGTGCCTATTGTACCCGATGAAGCCCGTACCTTTGGTATGGAAGCTCTGTTCAGAAGTCTGGGTATCTACTCCAGTGTGGGACAGCTATACGATCCTGTGGATTCAGATCAATACTTGTATTATCGTGAAGATATAAAAGGTCAAATTTTAGAAGAGGGTATCACAGAAGCTGGCTCTTCAAGCTCCTGGGTATCAGCCGCAACATCCTATAGCACCCATGGTGTCAACATGATGCCTTTTTACATCTACTACTCCATGTTTGGATTTCAGAGGGTAGGGGACATGTTCTGGTTGGCTGGTGATATTCGTGCCCGAGGTTTCCTCCTGGGAGCTACTGCTGGCCGAACCACCTTGAATGGAGAAGGTCTCCAACATCAGGATGGACATAGTCTGCTGGCTGCTGCAACCATACCAAACTGCCGAGCATATGACCCGGCCTACGCCTACGAGATTGCGGTTATTATTCAGCATGGTATGAAATGCATGATGCACGACCAGATCGATGAATTCTATTATATCACACTGGAAAATGAACCTTACGTTCATCCTGCCATGCCCAAGAACGCCGAGGAAGGTATTATTAAGGGGATGTACCAACTTTCCAGTACAGGCAAGGCCAAAGCCGATATGCATGTCCAGTTGATGGGCTCAGGAGCCATCCTTGGCGAAGTTCAAGCTGCTGCAGACATGCTTAAAAAGGAATTTAAAGTGACCTCAGATACCTGGAGTGTCACAAGTTATTCAGAGCTAAGACTGGATGCCCAGGATGCACAACGTTGGAACCGCCTCCATCCTACCCAGGAGGGCCGCAAAGCCTACGCCTGTGAGCTCATGCAGGACAAAGTCGGTCCAGTGATTGCCGCATCAGATTACATCAAACTGGTTGCTGAGCAGATTTCCATATTTATTGATAAGCCGTTTATCGCATTGGGTACCGATGGTTTCGGCCGAAGTGAATCCAGGGAAAAACTAAGGAAGTTCTTTGAGGTTGATCGCTATTCTATCGTTGTTTCAGCACTCTTTCAACTGCAAAAAATGGGCGTGGTCAAAGCTGATGTTGTGGCCAAGGCAATCAAGAAATATGATATTTCAACAGATTCAGACAACCCTGTCAAACGTTGACAAATAGCTAATCAGGAATAAGAAGATGCTTAAAGAAATAATCATACCGGATCTTGGTGAAGGCATTGATAGTGTTGAAGTCGGCGAGATTAACGTCAAGCCGGGTGATCATGTCGATGTTGGTGATATTCTTGTACTCCTTGAAAGCGATAAAGCCTCTATGGAGATTGAAGCAGAGATCGCTGGAACTATAAAAGATGTTCGCATTACGACAGGTTCCGAGGTCAGTACCAATACGATTCTGGCTACCATTGATGCAGATGAAACTGAAGCAGAGACCGCTCCTGTACCAGAGGAAGCTAAGGCTGAGAAAAAACCTGTTAAAAAAGCAGCGTCTGTACCTCCTATGGAAGAGGAAATGCCCAAAACCCCCATTGAAGTACCTATTACCAGGCGTCGTATTATACCGGCCAGCCCGTCCGTTCGCAGGTTTGCCCGTGAACTGGGTGCCGATCTCAGTCAGGTGAAAGGAACTGGTCCAAAAGCTCGCGTGCTCAAAGAGGATGTCCAAAATTATGTGAAGGGACGCCTCAGTGAGACACCCACTACAGGTTTAAATCGACCAGCTCAACCTGAGATCGATTTCAGCCAATGGGGAGAGGTCGAAAAAGTTCACCTGAGCAAAATTCGTAGAGCTACTGCAGTAAACTTACAGCGGGCCTGGCAAACGATTCCCCATGTAACCCAGTATGATGAGACTGACATAACTGACCTGGAAGCTTACAGGCAGATTCACAAACATGCTGTTGCTAAAGATGGCGGTAAGCTTTCGATTCTGCCTTTCATCATGAAGGCTGTGGCGAATGCGCTTAAGGAATTCCCAGATTTTAACAGCTCCCTGGATGCTTCAGGTGAAAATCTGATTCATAAAAAATACATCCATCTTGGAATTGCTGTAGATACACCTGCAGGTCTGATGGTTCCAGTTATTCGGGATGTTGACAAGAAGAACTTGAGTCAGCTCGCAGTGGACTTGGTGGATGTGAGCACCCGTACGCGTGATCGCAAAATCAAACCCGCTGAACTGGTTGGAGCTACCTTTTCCATCTCAAGCCTTGGTGGAATTAGTGGAACGGGATTTTCGCCTATTGTGAATCCACCCCAGGTCGCAATCCTGGGTGTTTCAAAATCCAAGATCAAACCAGAATATGATGGCTCAGAGTTTCTTCCACGTCTGATGTTGCCATTCTCTCTTTCTTATGACCACAGGGTTATAGATGGTGCTGCCGCTGCCAGATTTACAAAATTTATTGCTGAAGAATTGAAAGCGATCAAAAAATAATTTTAGTTTCAGGAGTTTTACATGTCTAATTCCCTTCATGCAGATGTAGTTGTCCTCGGTGCTGGCCCCGGAGGTTATGCTGCTGCTTTTCGCGCAGCCGATCTGGGTAAATCAGTCATCCTCATTGATAAGGATAAAACACTGGGTGGCGTCTGCTTAAATAGAGGATGCATTCCATCCAAAGCCCTACTCCATCTCGCACGTGTGAAGTCAGAAAGTGCTGAAGTGAAGAACTTCGGACTGACTTTTCCAGAACCTGAGTGGGATCTTGAGGCAGTAAAACAATGGAAGAACGAGCGTGTCGTTGGTCGCTTAACCAAGGGCATTGCAGCTCTGGCTAAAGCCCGCAAAGTGCAGGTTGTGACTGGCTCAGGTATCTTTACATCCCCTACAAGTATTGAAGTAACTCAGGTTGATGGGGTTGTGGAAGTTAATTTTGAGGACGCCATCATTGCTGTTGGCTCTCACCCCACAAAGATTCCCGGTTTCCCTGAAGACCCTCGTATCATGGATTCCACCTCAGCATTAGATCTGGATGGTATCCCGGAAAACCTGCTCATTATCGGTGGTGGCTATATCGGTCTTGAAATGGGAACGATTTATTCAGCCCTGGGGTCAAAAGTCACCGTTGTTGAGTTCATGCCCAATCTCCTACCTGGTGCCGATCCTGATGTGGTCAAGCCCCTGGAAAAGAGAATAATGAAGAGTTTCGCCTCTATTCAAACTGGAACCAAAGTACTGGGCATTCAACCCCAGCCAGATTATCTGGAAGTGAACATTGAAGGTAAATCAGGTCCAGAGACTCTACAGGTTGATAAGGTCCTGGTGGCCGTCGGTCGTCGTCCCAACACTTTTGGGAGTGGCTTTGAAACCATCGGTCTGGATATTGATGAGCGTGGCTTTATCAAAGTCGATGATAAACGTCAAACCAATGTTCCTCATATTTATGCCATTGGTGATATCACTGGTGATCCCATGTTAGCTCATAAGGCAACTCATGAGGGGAAGGTGGCGGCTGAGGTTATTTGTGGTCAACCCGCAGCATTTGATGTTTCCATTATTCCCGCGGTTATTTTTACTGATCCTGAAATTGCCTGGGCTGGTCTGACAGAAACACAGGCCATGGAGCAAGGGATAGAATATGACAAGGGTGTCTTCCCCTGGTCTGCCAGTGGTCGTGCGCTGGCCCTGGGTCGCACCGAGGGTTTCTCCAAAGCTCTGTTCGACAAGGAGACTGGCAAATTGATTGGAATGAGTATTGTTGGAACCAATGCTGGTGATCTTATTGCCGAAGCGGTTCTGGCCATGGAGATGGGAGCTGATGCAGAAGATATCGCTCTTATTATTCATCCTCATCCGAGTCTTTCAGAATCTGTTGGTAATGCAGCTGAAATCGTAGCTGGCAGTATTACCGACCTATTTACACCCAGGAAATAAATTTCAGAGGGGCTCATGTCAGACTTCCAGATCATTGATATTGAACAATGGGAACGGAAAGAACAGTTCCAATTTTTCAAAAATTATGATAACCCATTTTTCGGCTTAACAGCCGATGTTGAGGTCAGCAAATTGCTTGAGTATACTCAGGCTCGCGGTCACTCCTTTTTTGCAGCCTACCTGTACATTTCGCAACTTCAGGTAAATAAAATTAAAGAGTTTCGTTACCGGATTGTGGATGATCGGGTTGTGGATTATGCCAAAATATCGGCCGGCTCAACCGTGCTGAAGGAAAATGAAGTATTCACTTTTTGCTATTTCGATTACTTGACTTCCTTCAAGGCATTTGAAGCCCACGTACTGGAACAAATTGACAACTGTCGTCAGCCTGAAAGCCTTCTTGACGACCAAGATCATAACCTGGCACAGGTACATTACTCTGTGATTCCATGGGTACATTTTCGTGGACTGAGTCACCCCAGAAACCATGGGATTGGTGATAGTATCCCCAAGATAGTATTTGGGAAATATACTAGCTCACAGGGGTTGAAAAATATGCCAATTTCAGTCGAAGCACACCACTCTCTAATGGATGGATTTCATATGGGACAGTATTTTGAAGGCTTTCAGTCCTGTGCTAACTTGCCCGAAAATTTTTTAGAGGGCTAAGTGTGGAATATTGTTTGATTCAACATGGATCCGATGCTTATGATGCATCGCTGAAATTAAGACATCAGATACTCAGGGAACCATTAGGTATGGATCTTTTTGATGGCTCCTATGACGATTTAAGCGAGGAGTCTCGTTATTATCATTTTGGTGCTTTTGATGAAAGTGGTGAATTGGTCTCAAGTGTCATTGGCATTCCGACTGCCACCCATGAAGTGCGGATCAAACAAATGGTTGTTGCCGAGGGTTACCAGAACCAGGGTGTTGGTAAGAGACTCTTTATGGCCTTTGAAGCATATTTACTCAACCTTGGTTTTCAGGTCTTTTTGCTGCATGCCCGGATTACTGCTCATGGATTTTATCTGAATATGGGCTATACAATTGTGGGTGACGAATTTGAGGAAGTTGGTATACCCCACTATAGGATGAGTAAAACTTTTACACCCCAGTCTGATTAGCAAACATTACTTCATTTAAAACGCGTCAAGACCTTAGCCATTCCTGACTGGTTAATTCGCAGTACCCTGATCAACTCAATTATTTCACCAATAGGCACTTGCCTGAAATTTCTTGATTACCCAGTGTCGCTTTAAACAAGTAAACACCACTGGGAAGGTTGTTTGCTTCCCAATTAAGGATAAGGCTGCCGGGTCGGGCTTCCTGTTTCAGACTATCCACTTCCCGACCATCCAGGCTGTAAAGCCGCAATTCGAGAATCCCTGGTTCCTGAATACTAAAGCGGAAGCGGGTACTGGCGTTGAAGGGGTTGGGGAAATGATCCTCCAAATGAAACATTTTAGGACTGATTTGTGGAGTACCCTTGATCCCACTGGTAATAAAATTCACTCTGAAATCATCGAAGTAGAGGCTACCAGAGTCCTTATTATTATCATCAGTCTCGGCGAGGTAAATTTTTGTCCACGTGATGGGAAAGCTCAGGATTGCATTTGAATTTCCCCAGTGAGGAACCGCTTCTGAGAGTAGTACAGTGATTTCTCTCCACTCATTATCCCAGTTTATCCCAGGAGATGCATCCGTAAAATTCAGGACAAATTTCTCATTGTTGGAGTTTTTGAATTCCCCTCGAATCCAGTGAGCTGAGTTGTCACCATAAACCTGGATTGATACGGATTCAGGTGTGCCAGAGATCGGTATATTGCAATTCATGTAAAGTACGCTGGTGCCACCGGTTGTCAGACTATAATTCAGTTTCCCAGAAGTGGGAGCTGATACAAATTGCTCTGTATCCACGTTAAAACTGCAAGCTGAAAGGTTAATTACTGCTCCACTTAGCGTGTAGTTGCTGGTTGTATTAAAATTGTCCACCAGTACGGAGGTGGAACTACCGACTATGAGAGGAATGCTGGCAGTAAGCTCATGAAAAGTTGCCTCAATGGTACCGCTACCAATGTTTTCTGCAGCGACCAAACCTGAGTTAGAAATAGATGCCAGCTCAGGGGAGACCCACCAGGTGTAGGCCTCAGGTTCTACTTGCAAATTGTTACCAAAGGCATCTTTGGCCTGAGCGCTAATCATTTGCGATTCACCTATTTGAAGCACCACAGGATCAGGCTGAAGTATCAACGTGGCAATATCAGTAATGTGAATCAGGGTCGTATCGTGGATGTCACCATGAGTGGCATAAATATGCCCTTCTGCTTCTGTCGAACCTGCTGAAAATAGACCGGTACTGGAGATGGAGCCTATATTTGGGTCGCATGACCAGGTCAAAGCGTCGTCAGAAACTGGAACAGGATTGTAGTATATATCGGTTCCATTCACGAAAAACTGTAGCTGGGTTTCGATGAGGGTATAAGTTTCTTCCCAGGGTAAATTGATATATGCAAGTGGTCCGACAGGTGCTTTGGAAATAGCCATAAGAGCGTTGGCTACCGACCGTTCTCCACCAGCATCAGAAGGGCTACTAACTACTTCTCCGCGAACAACCATGGCAGTGGATCCGCCACCATCTAGGTTGACTCCCTGATAAACACCCCATTCCAGCATGTAGTCCGCTAATTCAAAAAGGCTCATGCCCACACTATAGCCGCCCTGCCGACCATCTACAGTAAAGAAGTAAACAATTGTACTATCAGCGCTGAATCCTACTGCAGTCCGAGGATGACGATCATAAGCAAAACTGGAACTTACTGATTCCGCCTCCCATTCAACGCTGCTTACTCCATTCCTGATCAGGCGTGGCGTGCCTCCAATGAGCTCTTGCAGAACTGCCTGGTTAGTCGGGTGAATCAGTAATTGGATTGCCAGAGTATCACCCACAAATATGGATTCATTAATAAAATCACGAGCCAGACCATGTCCTGAAAGGACAGCACCCATATCAGTTGGGATGATCATATCCCCAGATTCTGATCCCATCAGACTGTCCTTGGAAGTCACAATGGCATACTGAGGAGCATTGATTCCAGGAGGAGGATTGAGATATTGGATACTGATTTCTGTACCCCACTGGTTGGTTTCTGTGGAAGCTCCATAATAGTGGTTATAGATAACGAGTTGATTTTCCTGCCGAGCTTCATTGACCCCGCCAATGTCAAAAATCAAGCTATTGTCTTTGGAAACGTGGCCAGTATAATCCACGATACCAATTAAGGGTTGTTTCGAAGATGTCATGGCAAAGACAGAGCGGGGATAGGGTCGTTTCAGTAGTGTGCCTTTGATGATCTGAGCACCGATGGAGATACCACCGCTGGCATAGAAGTCACCATTGATGGCACCGACCACAGTGTGTCCCTCAGAATCCATCCGAATAGCCATTGAAGAAGTGCGTTCATAGCCAGCAATAGCATTGCCAGCTTTGACAGTTTCCAGTGTGTTCATCGTATCGCTGAGATCAATCTCAAGAATTTGAATATGCCAGGGACCGTTGGGGAGGTAGGCGTGATGATGGTTGATGCCAGGACCAACTGGTGTACTGGAAAGGGTTTGTGCCTCAATTGTGGGCAGGGATAGAGCAATTATCATCATCAATAGGCTTATTCTTCGCATGAGAAAATCTCCGTTAAAATTAAACATTCTATTAAATTCTGTCTCGGGATTTACTGAATACCTGGAGCTGATCCCACAACACCCGGGGTTTTCTGATGTACCAATAAATTGCTTTTTGCGTGTTTCTCGAGGGGAGAGATGGGTCCCTGATAAAATGATTCGACATTCCTAATTCCTACTCTGATACTGAGAATATAACCTGGTAAAATTGTGGTTATAGAGGTTTGTTAATTTTTCACACAAATTGATAATATGCAATTATTACAGATATCCCGGCTCCCAAAATCCTTATGAGTATTGAAGTTGGACTTAAATAAACATGACAAATAATATCACCAAAAGTCAATAATATTACCTATTTATGGAAAATACTTTATATGCAAATACAGTATTTGTAACTACCGATCTTCACATTATATTCGTTTCGCAATTACTGAGAAAAATGAATTATTTAAGACAAATTCTATCATGAATTTCCGTTGTGTATTATACGCAACGTTCTCATTTGTGTTCTTCTCATGATCAGATTCATTCTGATTTATTGCCATCATTCTGATGAAAATGTCATAGGCGTAAACAATAGCGGGAAAGGGTAAATGAATGGGAAAACTATTAACATCCACTGAATCCTTAGAGATGTCCCTCTCAAATGAGTTGGAGGCACAAGGAGTAAGCCGTCGGAGCTTCCTGAAGTTTTGTACTGCTATCACAGCAGCAATGGGTCTACCTGCCACCATGGTGGCCAGGGTTGCAGATGCCATTACCAGCCCGACTCGAACGCCTGTCATCTGGCTACACTTTCAAGAATGTACTGGCTGTACCGAATCACTCTTAAGAGCCACACATCCAACGGTTGAAGAGCTGGTCCTGGATATGATCTCTCTAGATTATTCTGAAACACTTTGTGCAGCAGCAGGTCATCAGGTTGAAAAGTCCCTGAATGATTCAGCCAAGCTGAATGAAGGCAAATATATCCTGGTTGTTGAAGGTTCAATCCCGATGAAAGAGGATGGTATTTATTGCAAGATTGCTGACAGAACTGCCCTGGACATCTTGAATGATTATGGATCAAGAGCTGCTGCCATCGTGGCAATCGGATCTTGTGCTTCCTGGGGTGGCGTTCAGTCAGCCAGTCCTAATCCAACAGGAGCCACAGGTGTTAATGAAATTATTAAGGATAAACCAGTTATTAATCTGCCTGGTTGTCCTGCAAGTCCATATAATCTTCTCTCCACAATCCTCTATTATCTCACTCTGGGCAAACTGCCCCAGTTAGATAGTAAGGGAAGACCAAAGTTTGCTTATGGTCGTCTCATCCATGAACATTGTGAAAGACGTCCCCATTTTGATGCAGGTCGTTTTGCTCTGGAATTTGGAGATGATAATCACAGGGAAGGTTATTGCTTGTATAAACTCGGTTGCAAAGGACCGGAGACATACAACAATTGTTCCTCCATCCTGTTTGGAGATGTGGGTTCAGGGGCCTGGCCGGTTGGAACGGGTCATCCCTGTTTTGGTTGCTCTGAAGAAGGTGTTGGATTTACAAAACACATTCATGAACAAGCCGATGTGTTTACTGATTCACCACCTGCTTCATACGCACAGATCTCCGGTGATAAACCTGGGGGTGTCAGTATTGCTGGAGCCGCAGTTGCTGGAGCCGTGGGTGGAGTCATCCTGGGTGCTAGCGCAGTCGCTGCCAAAAAGATGAAGTCAGAAGAAACTGCTCCGGAATCAGACGCGTAAGGAGTTTATGATGAACCTTGAACGAAGAGATTTTTTAAAGGTTCTTTCAGCTGGCGCGTTGACTGCGGGTAATGTCACAAGTGTTTTTGCCGGTATCAGAAAGACTTTGTCGGCAGATGCCGTTGGTATCCTCTATGATGGAACCATCTGCATTGGCTGCAAGGCCTGTGAGGCAGCTTGTAAGCAGTACAATGATATGTCACCTGAAAGTAGCAATATAGAAAAAGCACAGGGCGTAGATGGAATCTGGGATGCTTCCTATGATTTATCTGAAAAAACCCTGAATAAAATCAAACTATATGAACACGGGGATGCCTCAACACGTAACAGTGAAGAGAATGGCTTTGCTTTTGTAAAAAGAGCCTGTATGCATTGTGTTGATCCCGATTGTGTCTCGGCTTGTCCAGTGACAGCCCTGACCAAAAATAGTGTCACAGGAATCGTTGAATACGATAAGGACGCCTGTATCGGTTGTCGCTACTGTATGGTAGCCTGTCCATATAACGTGCCCAAATTCGAATATGCCAAGGCTGTTCCTGAAATCCAGAAATGTGAAATGTGTAACCATCGCCAGGTTGAAGGTGATATACCGGCCTGCTGTGAGTTTTGCCCCACAGGCGCTTCACTATTTGGTAAGGTGACTGATCTTCTGGAAGAAGCCAGGAAAAGAGTCAAGCTGGTTGCCGGGAGTACTTACGAATATCCCATGCGCAGTCTTGATGAAGGTGATGTGAGTCCCAAAACAGTAGCACCATACATCAATTACATCTATGGTGAAAAAGAGGGTGGTGGTACTCAATATCTCTTACTCTCTGCTATTCCTTTTACAAAACTGGGTCTGCCTGAACTTTCTGCAACATCTTCCGCTTCCAAATCAGAAGCTATTCAGCACGGCGTTTATAAAGGCATGGTCGCACCGATTGCACTCCTGGGTGGATTGCTTTATGGTGCTTATCAAACAACTAAAAATTCAGAAGGATAGGAGCTGATTATGCACGAAAAACAAGCTCTCGGTGGCAAACTGCTTACCAAGCCATTCTGGTTTTTACTTGGATTGGCCATGATTGCCGGACTACTCCTGATCAAACGGTTTCTGTTTGGAATTGGTGCTGTCACCAATCTTTCAGATGGATATCCCTGGGGTATCTGGATTGTATATGATGTTCTCATTGGAACGGCTCTTGGTTGCGGTGGATATTCCATCGCCCTATTGGTATACATCTTTAATAAAGGTGAATATCACCCACTGGTGAGAACCGCCCTTATGACCAGTGCCTTTGGTTATACTCTGGCAGGTGTGTCCATCTTTATTGATATCGGTCGTTACTGGCAGATGTATAATGTGTTTCTACCCTGGCACATTAATTTGAACTCAATCATGTTTGAAGTGGCCGCCTGTATTGGTGCCTATGTCTTCGTACTCTGGATTGAGTTTTCACCAACCTTTCTCGAGCATCGGAAATCTCTGGAAACGAAAAAGAAGCTTAATAAGATTCTCTTCGTATTCATTGCATTGGGTGTGTTACTCCCCACCATGCATCAATCCAGCCTGGGATCACTCATGATCATTGCTGGTGAAAAACTTTCACCAATCTGGCAAACTGGCTGGTTACCACTGCTTTTCTTGATGAGTGCCATTACCATGGGTTATGCCGTAGTGATTTTCGAATCACTCTTCTCAGCTGTCGCGCTGAAACGACCCCTGGATGAGACACCTATTTTAGGAAAACTGAGTGTCATGATGATTCCCTTATTGGTTCTCTTTTTAGGACTTCGCTTTGGCGATCTAATCTGGCGTGGTCAATTAGGTAATATTTTTAACGATGGTATGCTGGGCGCATTCTTCGTTGTGGAGAATATTTTATTCCTGATTCCCATCATCATGTTGGCATCAGCAAAAAATCGCACACAGCCAACCACACTGTTCTGGTCTGCTGGATCAATGATCCTGGCGGGAGCTCTCTATCGATTTGATACCTTTTTAGTGGCTTTCAATCCTGGTGCTGGATATCACTATTTTCCATCGGCATCAGAAATAATGATTACTGTAGGTATTATCTCAATTGAGATCATGGCCTATCTGATATTTGTCAAGAAGCTCCCGGTTTTACCGGCAATCAAACATTCATAAACTGAAGATATGAGGATTATATAAATGAGTAAAAGAATCGTAGTTGATCCGGTCACTCGTATAGAGGGACATCTAAGAATTGATTGTGATGTAAAGGATGGCAAGGTTGCAAAAGCCTGGTCATCAGGCCAGATGTGGCGTGGTATTGAAACCATTTTAAAAGGTCGTGATCCACGGGATGCCTGGGTCTTTACCCAGAGAATCTGTGGTGTTTGTACCACGGTTCATGCCATTGCTTCCGTACGCACAGTAGAAAATGCCCTGGAAATGGAAATTCCTGTAAATGCGCAGTATATCCGTAATATGATTATAGCTGCCCACGGTATCCACGATCATATCGTCCATTTTTATCATCTATCTGCTCTGGATTGGGTTGATATTGTTTCAGCATTGTCCGCCGATCCCAAAGCAGCATCAAAATTAGCGCAAAGTCTTTCAGATCATCCCAATAATGGCTGGCAGGAGTACAAGGCTGTCCAGGATAAGCTGAAGACGTTTGTAGGCTCAGGACAATTGGGCATTTTTGCCAATGGTTACTGGGGACATCCTGCAATGAAACTACCACCAGAGGTGAATCTTATTGCAGCTGCCCATTATCTGGAAGCTTTCGAAATCCAGAGAAAAGCCAATCAGATCACGACAATCCTGGGTTCAAAAACTCCCCATGTTCAGAATATGGCTGTGGGTGGTGTTTCTAATCCTATCAATCCAGATAGCCAGGCCGCTTTGAATATGGAACGTCTGCAGATGGTCAAGGGTCTCATGGATCAGCTGAAATCCTTTATCTACAACGCCTACATCGTGGATGTGGCTGTGGTCGCCTCCTTTTATCAGGACTGGTTGGGTTATGGCTCAGGTGTGGTGGATTACTTATCTGTACCTGATTTCCCCACCGATACAAAAGGTACCCAATTTGGAACTCCTGGTGGATACATCCCGGGCGGAGATGTGAGCAAATTGAAACCTATCACATCCTTTGGAGACAAATACTTTCGCGATGGCGTGAAGGAAAGTGTCAAGCACTCCTGGTATGAAGGTGACAGTAACCTGCATCCTTATAAAGGTGAAACGGAACCGCATTATACTGATTTTGAAGATGATGGAAAATATAGCTGGGTCAAGGCACCTACATTCCTGGGAAAACCTGCCCAGGTAGGACCGCTGGCAAACGTTCTGGCAATGTATGCTTCGGGTCATGAAACGACTCAAAAGGTTGCTGGTGTAGCTTTTGCCAAAATCAAAGCCATCACCAAATCCAAATCTGATATACCAATCAGTGTGTTGCACTCAACCCTGGGTCGTCATGCTGCCCGTGCTATCAGAACTGCTGTTCTGTTTGAGGAACTCGAGAAAAACTATAATCTTCTGATTAACAACATCGCCGGTGGCGATATGACAACCTTCAACCCACCAGTCTTTCCAAAGGGTGAGCAACAGGGTTTTGGTTTTCATGAAGCACCTCGTGGTGTTCTTTCCCATTGGATTGTCATTAAAAATGGTAAAATCGCAAATTATCAAGCCGTGGTTCCTTCCACCTGGAATGCAGCACCTCGGAATGATGATGATGCAATAGGTCCCTATGAATCTTCACTCATGGGCAATCCCATTGCAGACGAAGAAAAACCACTAGAGGTATTACGGACGATTCACTCCTTTGACCCTTGTCTGGCATGTGCTATCCACTTGCATGACAATAAACGCAAGGATATTTCGAAAGTCCATGTCCTCTAGCCCAGAGGTGGTCGTCCTCGGCCTGGGCAACATCCTCATGGAAGATGAGGGTATTGGTGTCCATGCCGCAAACCACCTCCAGGAACACTACCACTTTAAGCCAGAGATCGAGATCGTTGATGGGGGTACCAGCGGTCTCGATCTTCTGACTTTTTTTGGGCCGGAAAAATCCATTTTAATCATTGATGCTGTAAATTTCGATATGGACCCTGGCACAGTTGGTAAACTTGAGGATGATGCCATACTGGCTCAACTTGACCCCAAAATATCTCTCCATCATCTCGGTCTTTCGGATCTGATAAGTGTGGCTGAGTTGGTTGATAAAAAAGCCAGGCGGATGACTCTATTGGGAATTCAACCTGAGTCTATGGAGCATCTTGATCTGGAGATGACCGCTACTATAAAGGGCGTCTTTGATAAGGTAATTCAAAATGCACTGCAAATTCTTGGGGAGTGGGGGATTGAAAACCACAAACGCTAATCCGTTGTCTTGATCTAGCTGACAAGTACCTTGGCGTGATATTTGATCGCTTTATAACCATGAAAATCTTTAAAAATATATCACTTTTTCAGTTATTGCTGTATCTAGTAGCCTTGCATTCATTCAGTGTAGGGATTGCGCTAATCGTCCTGCCTTTTGGAGTACTCTCCTGGTTTGGATTCACTATAGATCCATATCGCTTCTTTTCAACACAGGGAGGCGTTTTCCATATTGTCATGACTGTTGCTTACTTACTGGCTGCTAGAAATCCTCTATCTGAAAAGAATCTGATTATTTTCATTATCCTGGCAAAATGGATCGCCTTCTTTTTCCTGGGATTTTATTTCCTTTTTTCAGAGATGGTTCCTGTGGTCGCAATTTCTGCTGTCAGCGATGGCTTGATGGGATTGTTGGTTATGCTGTTTTTCCTCGAATTGTACACAGAGGAGACGCGGGGTGACTGATAAAACCCTGCCTAGAATAGTCGTTACAGGGGCTTCAGGATTTATCGGTAGAAATTTTGTAGAAACTTACAAAAATGATTTTGAGATCTTTGCTATTGCCCGGCGTAGCCAGCAAGAAGTTGGCCTTCAGAGACATAAAAACATCACCTGGTTTCTTGCAGATGTGGCAGAACGTGAAAGCATTCATGAAGTCATGGATGAAATTATAGCCGGCGGTGGTGCTGATTATTTCATCCATCTCGCTGCCTTTTTTGACTTCTCGAATGAACCCAATGAAGAATATGAACGCACCAACGTTCGAGGATCAAAAATAATTTTCGAAGCCGCCTCAGGTCTTGGGCTTAAAAGATTTATTTTTGCCAGCTCTCTTGTTGTTTCAGAATTTCCCGAACATGGTGATAGGCTCACCGAACAGAGTTCACTTGATGCTGATTTCCCTTATGCGGTGACCAAAATCGCTGGTGAAGCCATGGCCAAAGAATGGTCTGAAACTTATCCTTGCACGGTGGTTCGGTTTGCAGCTGTGTTTAGTGATTGGTGTGAGTATGGCCCCCTCTATAAATTTTTGGACACCTGGTCATCCGGCTCCTGGAAGTCAAATGTCCTGGGAGGTAATGGTAATTCGGCGGTTCCTTATATCCATATTAAATGTCTGGGACGGCTGTTGCGTACCATCCTGGATCAGACTGATCGCTTGAAACCATTTGACGTATTTGTTGCCAGTCCCGATGCCAGCAGCAGTCATCAGGAACTGTATGATTTAAGCACCCGATTTGTCTTTGGAGAAACCAGAAAAGCAATCCACATGCCGGTCGCTTTAGCCCGTCTGGGTGTCATAATGTTGGACCTTTTAGGTCGGATGGTGGGTCATCGGCCTTTTGAACGCCCCTGGATGATGAAATATATTGATCAACGCATGGAAGTTGATGCAGCCTACACCAGGAAGGCACTGAACTGGAACCTCTATCCACGCCACACCCTGGAGCGCCGCATTCTGCATGTCATCGAACATATGAAGACATTCCCCATTGAGTGGCATCATAAGAATAGTCTGGCATTATATAAATCTCCTGACCGACCCAATCTTAAGATCGCAGAAACCCTGGCACACCAGGAATCATCCATCCTGACCGATCTTCAAACGCTGATCTCAGATCCTGAGAACCGCTCCCGTTTCCTCTCTTATCAAAAAATGGAACCAGAAAAATTGGCCTGGTACCTCGGTATCCTATACAACCTGTTGAAAGTATCAGTTCGTACTGGTGATCGTTTATCCATGGCAAACTATGGTCGATTCATTGCTAGCATTCGTATCCATGAAGGTTTTAAATTGGAGGAGGTGGTCGATGTGTACCAGAGCCTCTCAAATATTGTGATCCAAACTCTTCTCGAACAGTCTTCTGTTCGGGATCTTGAACAACGCATCCGTGATGATATTGATCTTACTATCCAGATGGCAATCGATGAGATCGAAGATGCCTATGACATTGCGCTAGCTCCAGCTTCTTATACTCGATTTCAGAACCGCTGATCATTTATTGTACAATTGACCTATAAGGTCAATTGTAGACAGAAAATAATGAACGAAAATAAAACGATACCAACCGTTTTAATCACAGGTGCCTCAGGATTTATTGGGAGCCACCTAGTAAGGTTTTTGAGCCCGAATCACAGGGTTATTGCTTTTGCGCGTCGGACCCAAAAGGAAGTTGGGTTGGAAGCCCATCCAAATATTCATTGGATCCTAGTTGATATTACAGATGAACAGAAATTTGAAACAGCATTCAATAAAGCAAACGATGAGACGAATATTGATTTCATCTTTCATTTGGCTGCCTATTACGATTTCGGAGATCAAGTTCCATCAGAGATCTATGAAAAGACCAATGTGCAATCAACTCGCCAATTGCTGGAGTTGGCCAGGTCAGCCAGGATCAAACGCTTTATTTTCACCAGCTCTCTGGTGGCTAGCAATTTCCCGGAACCAGGCGACCTGGTATATGAAGAAAGCGATTTGGATGCCACTTTCCCCTATGCCCTTACCAAACAATCTGGAGAAATACTGGTCCGCGAAGCATCAGAGCACTTTCCTTGCACTGTGATCAGGCTAGCGGCTGTTTTTGGTGATTGGTGCGAATATGAACCACTGTACCATTTCTTAAAAGTCTGGCTCTCTGATCGCTGGGATTCTCGAATCCTGCCGGGAAAAGGGAATATGGCCATCCCGTATATCCAGGTTTGTTGTGTCGTGAATCTATTCACAAAGGTGTTGGAGAAATCAGACGAACTGGGGGCTTTTAATCTTTATCTGGCAAGTTCAGATAAACCCTTCTCACTCCTGGAGCTATTTACACTATCAACCCGTCATTTTTATGGTCATGCGAAGACTCCGATCTTCATCCCATCTTATATTGCACGATTTGGTGTTTTGATGCGGGATATTTGGGGCCGGCTGATTGGTAAAAGACCCTTCGAAAGAATGTGGATGCTGGACTACATCGACAAACAATTTCCAACCGACTGCTCCTATACTCGCAATCAACTGGATTGGAGCCCAACAAAACGTCATCAATTATCACGACGTCTCTTGTTCCTCATTGAAAATCTAAAGAGCCGGCCTGACGAATGGCATACCCGGAATATCAACCGCTTAAAGCGTTTTGAGCGCTCCCGTCCGGCATTGGCATTGGCTGAGGAGATGGCTCGGATGCATGAGGAAATGAGTCAAGAGATCTTCTCTGAGATCACCAAACCGGAAAATAGCAAGCGATACACCTATTATCAGAATATGGACCCAGCTGACCTCAGGTGGTATATCGATGTGGTATACAATAATCTACTTTCTTCAGTTCGGCATGGTGATCGTTCCATCATGGTCACATTCGCCCAGGACTTGTCTCTCCGAAGGATTCAGGAACACTGTACGCTCAAGGAACTTTGTGATGCACTGTCAGTGACCAGGGATATTATCATGCGGGGACTTTACGATAATCCAAATCTGCAGTCAATGAAGTTGCTCGTTCACGACTACATAACCCTGGCCATCCAACTGGCCATGGACGAGATCAAGGATGTATATGAGAACGTCCCCCGCTAGAAGAAAATTTACATTTTGAGTAATCGCAGTTCAGAACGACACTGTTTACAAAACAAATCTGATTTTTGATCGATCTCTTCAACATAGGTAGAGGAAACCATAATACAGCTTGGTTGTAAGCAATGTACCAACCCAAATGCATGCCCCAACTCATGGAGAATCGATTTCAATAGGCGCTCAAAAAATACTTTGGGATCATCCACCATACCATAACGGGAGCTCTCCAGCCGATGTCCTGAAATCAGAGCTGCTGAACCTCCTAGATAAGCTTGCCCAAAAATATATTTAAGCACGGGTATAAATAAATCCAGATCAGTCACACCTACTATTTTATCCTCGCCATGGGCCAACGGAACCAACTCTTTGATGATTTCATTGGCATTGTACTGTGACCGTACCGGGTCAAAGAAGGGTGTCAAATCGATGTGAACTTGGATTAAACGGGTCTCCATTTGAATCCGAGAGCTGATAAGCGGGAGCAATTTCTCAAGTATATCCACTTGAGTGAACTGCAATGGAATTATCCTGATCAAGGACATATAAACAGGTGGGCTCTAGTTGGCTTTCTCGATTTTGTATTTTTTTATTTTACTGTACAGGGTAACGCGATCAACTCCGAGAGCTTGTGCTGAACGTGAAATATTCCAATCGTATTTTTCCAGGATAATTTCTATATGATGATGCTCCATCTCCTGGATAGATTCCCAAGTGGGTTTGGAGAGAACCCTGTCAAAAGGTAGGTCTTTCAGACGGACACTGTCACCAGTACCAATTACAATGGCTCGTTCGATGAGATTTTCCAACTCCCGAACATTTCCGGGGAAAGGGTAATTCTCTAACGCGTTCATTGCGCGTTTACCGATATACTTTGTCGCTCTATTCATTTGCTCAGCATACAGCTTTACAAAATGTAAGGCCAAAAGTTTAATGTCCTCAACCCGCTCACGTAAGGGTGGAATATCGATGGTGAAAACATTTAAGCGATAATAGAGGTCTTCCCTGAACTCACCGGCATCGACCATGGACTTGAGGTTACGATTTGTCGCACAGATCACTCGAAAATCAGATTTAAGCTCACGATTTCCCCCGACCCTGGTGAAATGCTTGGTTTCCAATACACGTAGTAATTCGATTTGCATTTTCATGGAGATAGTGGATATTTCATCCAGAAACAGAGTGGCGCCATCTGCCATCTCGAATTTGCCCTTTCGAGCATACTGTGCTCCGGTGAAGGCCCCCCGTTCATGTCCAAACAGTTCACTTTCCATCAAATTCTCAGCAATAGCACCGCAATGCACAATAACCATAGGAAAGAAACGCCTGGTTGAGTTCATATGAATGGCTTTGGCGAACAACTCCTTGCCGGTGCCGCTATCACCGGTAATAATGACTGTAGAATCGGTTTCTGCCACCACCCGAACTTGCTCCAGTACCTGTAGAATACCCTCACTCTTTCCAATAATATCTTCAACATTGGCTAAACTCTTGATCCGTTCCTGCAGAGATAGATTCTCATTGCTCAGCTGAATATTCTTGCTGGCATTTCTAATTATATGCGTCACAGCATCAGGATCAAATGGTTTGCACACATAGTCATAAGCCCCGTCTTTCAAGGCCTGAACAGCTGAGTCAACTGAAGCAAAAGCGGTCATGATGATCACAATAGTATCTTCATTGATAGACTTGATCCGGCGGTTTAATTCCAGACCATCCATGCCGGGTAGTTTGATATCGACCAGGATAATATGGAAGTTAAAGGCCTCAATCTTTTTTAGCGCTACCTTGGCATCTTCCGCTGTATCTACGGAATAACCATCCTCAATAAACCAGTTTGAGAGTGAATCTCTTACTGAAAGCTCATCGTCAACGATCAATATGGAAAGATTCTTACTCATCAGTTATACTCCCGTCTGCTAGTTCAAATGTGAATTTAATACTGGTACCCTTACCTGGGGCAGATTCGATCGAAACTTTGGCATTGTGTTGTTCCAGAATACCGTAGGTAACTGCCAGCCCCAGCCCAATCCCTGACATTTCCTTCTTCCGCGAAAAAAATGGTTCAAAAATATGCTCGATATCCTCAGCTGGAATACCGATACCATTATCCAGGATCTCGATGACAATGTGAGTCATGTCTGGATTATAACTCCGGTATGTGACCAGGTTATCACCAATACCATCGACTGCCTCCAGAGCATTGGTCAACACTGCCAGGCAAGCCTGAATGATTTGATTCCCATTCGCTTGGATCTGATCGCGAGAGGCTGAGAAATCTGATACCAGGCGAACATCCGATATTTGAAAGCTATGCTGGATGAGTTGTGCAGTCTCCTGCAACACCTCGTTCAGGTGCACCAGATCAAATTTGGGACTGCGATCTCTGGAGAAATTAAGTAATCCTTTTACGATGTTTCCACAACGGGTGGTTTCAGATTGGATCATATCCAGATGTTTCAGGATAGAAGTCTTCTTTTCATCAGTTAGGGCAGGACCCTGCAGGATTCGAGACACTAACTTGGCATAGGTCAGTACACCAGCCAGAGGGTTGTTGATCTCATGAGCTACCGATGAGGAAAGACGCCCCAGGGAGGCTAGACGTTCGATCTGAAAGATCTCATTTTGACTTCTGGCAATATCCTCTGATTTGACTCGCACTTTATTTTCCAACTCATTGGACCATTGACGGAGTTCCTGGTTGCTCTGATTGATTGACTCAAGCATGGTATTTAAAGCTAATCCGACCTGATGGATATCAACCAGATCATTGGACTTCAAATTCACCCGGACTGACATATTTCCGTTTGATACAGCTCGGCTGGTATCCACAATTCGTTTAAGGGGCAGGTTGATTCGGCGCTGGACAAAGAAAAGCAGGGTGCCCATGATCAGTACCAGGAACAAGATCACCAGGCTGAAATATTCGTAAAGAATCCGATTTAGAGCATGATCCATTTCCGCCAGGGGTAATTCGATCTCGGTGACACCCAGGATCTCACCTTGATCCTGGTTCTGATGGCACCCCGAAGAACGACAGTCAGGTGTTGAAATGATAGGGGCATGGATGATCATGCAGCGATTACCATCATTTTCAATACTGTGAACGCAAGTTGAATGAATTTTCCTGAATAGGGAGTCACTCGAATGATGGATATTTAAAAATGGGATTTTCGAGGTGTCTTTGTGGCAGGCATTCTTATCTCCAAGAGTATAATGACTTACTTCACCCTTGTTATTGTAGATGCGGATTGGAGTTGCAACAAAAAAGCGGACAGAACGAGAAGTCATGCTGCATCATTTTGTAAATTAAGTTCAAATTGTTCTGGTGATAAATATCCTAGATAAGAATGTTTCCTCACCCGATTGTAAAATACCTCGATATACTCAAAGATACTTGCTCTGGCTTGAGCTCTGGTCCAGTATCTTTCGTGATAAACCAACTCAGTTTTTAAGGTTTTGAAAAAACTCTCAGCAACAGCATTGTCATAGCAGTTTCCTTTCCCACTCATGCTCTGTACAAACTGATATTTATCTAAAAGTTTTCTAAAATCTTGACTGGCATACTGAACTCCACGGTCAGAGTGAAAAATTGAACCAGGTGCCGGCGAATAGTGTCTCACATACTGTTTGAGAGCAGCGATTGTAGTCAGCTCAGCTGTCATTCTGCTACTCATTGACCAGCCTACTAATTTCCGGTGAAACAAGTCAATAACTGTAGTCAGATAGAGCCAGCCCTCACCCGTATGGATGTAGGTAATATCTGATACCAGAATCAGATTTGGTGCTGAGACATAGAAGTCTTGATCCAGCAGATTGGGGGATATGGGCAGCTTGTGATCGGACTGGGTCGTTACCCTGAACTTACGCTTTACCTTTGACCTGATACCATTTACGGCCATCAATCTGGCAACCCTGTTCCTACTAGCACTGATACCTTTGTCAGGCAATGCTTCTGTAATCCTAGGGCTCCCGTAGATTTCTCTACTTTCCTTGTGGATCTCTTTGATAGCCCCTAGAAGAACCCGGTTTTCCTTGGCTCTCTTGCTCTCAGGGCGATTTATCCAACTATAATATCCGCTCCGACCTACCTGTAATACTCTACACATTTTCTTGATCCTAAATGTGGAACGATAACTATGAATAAATTCATACTTCATCTGGGGTCCTTTGAGAAAATGCTCACTACTTTTTTTAAGATGTCACGCTCTTCCTTCATGTCGCGCAATTCACGCTCAAGCTTGCGAACTCTTTCATCTTCTGGATTTTGTAAATGACCTGTTCCTGGAAACGAGTGATCCTTATCCTCTAAATAATCTCTTTTCCATCGATACAAAAGGCTGACACCTATTCCAAGATCTCTGGCTATTACAGTGGCCGGCTTTTCACCTCGGATTACTAAACCTATCGCTTCCCTTTTAAATTCACGGCTATATTGTCTACGGGTTTTCTCTGATTTCATTGTTGTCTCCTTCGCTTACAACATATGCCTTCTCAGGGTGTCCGTCAAATTATAGCAACTCCAGATCGCACTGACACCCGGGACTTCCTTAACTTTACGTATGGCAGTTGTTAGCTCAGCATGATCTTCAGAAAACATGCTACTGCGAATGTTCTGATTGAT
>Ga0209142_1000589_pt1 | contig 24274 bp, 30 predicted proteins | sample SaaInlV_120m_DNA_FD_184678 | JGI IMG/M metagenome (GOLD analysis project Ga0209142, IMG submission 184678) | Marine microbial communities from expanding oxygen minimum zones in the Saanich Inlet - Saanich Inlet SI074_LV_200m_DNA (SPAdes) (version 2) | ecosystem: Environmental > Aquatic > Marine... | reverse complement strand
TCTGATATTATTTTTAATATGGAACCATTAAATATAATAGAATCTCAGTCAATTGTTTCTAAAACAAGTAAAAAAGAAGATAAGAAAGTCAAAAGAATATTTAATAAATCTCTTGATGTTTTAAATAAGTTTTTAGGGGTTTCAAAATCTAAAAGTTTTATTAGTGGTGATGGCTTTAAATTAGAAGGTAATTTATATAATTATAAATTAAAAAAATTACATAATTGTCTGTTAGAAGCTACCAAAAATATTAATAATAATTCTATCCAATATAGTTTAGAACTATATAGTAAAGATAATAACTTCTTATCAAATCTATGTGTAACCTTTCCTGGAAGTCCTATTTTAGATCAAGTTTTATCTGTTTATTTAATGATTGAAGCAAACCAAGAAGAAGAATTATTAAAATCTTCTAATTTTTATAATAGAAAAGAAGAATTCTTGTATAAAGATGCATATTTAAGTAATTTAAAAGGTTTTAATTCTAAAGTTATTTCTGATGACAATACAAATGTTAATGTTTTCTTTAAAAAATCAAAAAAAGAAACTTTTTTTGATTCTAAAAAACTTCTACTAAATCAAAAAATAGAGAGAAATTTATTTAATGGAGAAAAAATACCAAAAAAAATTATTCAAGAACTATTTAATCAAGAATTGTCATTTGATCAAAAAATGGATTATATTTCCATAGGTATTCCTATGCCAGAACATATGGATTTTTTAATCAAAAGGAATAAAAAAACAATTGCTTAATTTTATCTTTAAGGATATTTTAATAATTATTATATATAATATATAAAGTTTAAAACATTATATAAAAGGGGTTATTATGTTAAATCAAAAATTTTCAAAGAAAGAAGTTAGATTTTTAAGAAAAAATCTTAAAAGATTAGATAAAAAACTAAAGAAAAATGAGAAAAAAATTGGTACTGATAAAAAAAGTACTAATCAAATTGTATTTAAATTTATGAATTATAAAATTAAAGACAAAGAACAAGATTCAATTAATTTGAAAAAAATTATTAAATCTGGTAAAAATAAAGATTCTTTTTATTTCAAAATTACAGAACTTGGTGAAAAAAATAAAGATTTTTATAAAAAAGACAATCTTTTTGAATATACAAAAAAGAATTGGGAATTTCAAAAAAAACATTTCAAAATAGATTCAATTAATGCTATTCAATATCAAATGAAAAAAGATTATCCTGATTTAAAAGAAGGAACAGAAGATTACACTAAACAAGTTAATACTTTGACTAATGAAATAATTGACAATCAAAATTCAATTTACGGTGAAGAATATACAAAATTCTATTCTTGGGGTTCTTGGTGTAGATGGGTTGATGATAAAAAATTAGTTTATGGTAGCATTGATTCAATAGAATCTTATTTTTTTGATGAAATTAGTGAAATAGTAAGAAAAAAAGTTGAAGACTTAATTCCTTCAGTAATTACACATGCACCTGGTAAAGAATTTTCAAATGTTTCTGATACAAAATATTTTGAATGGAATATTGAAACAAGAGCAAATGGTCGAGAAGAAGAATTAGATAAACTAAATCTCAAACTGTATAAATTTGAAAAACAATTTGTTAAAGATCATATTACAAATATATGTAATCAATTATCTGGAAAAACTTTTGTACATAAAATTTTAGATCGAAATAACTATATTTCTCATATATATATCCCTGATACTGAGACAGCAAAGAAAATCAAAACTAAAACTTTTTTAAAAGATGTATATAAATTAGAACAACCTTTTAAATTGGTAGAAAACTTAATAAAAAAAACAATTCTTGATAATAATTTTGAAGAAGAAATAATGAAAATATATGAATTAAACCACAACACACTTTAAAAATATGTTAAAAAAATGGTGTATTTTTTAAAAAATCTTTTTTTTTGTCATTTTTTATTAATTATGCTTAAAAAATCTTTTTTTGATTATAATAGTATTTAAATATAATAATGTAAAGTTATAATAATTAAAATTAAAACTTATATTTGAAAAAAGGAAAACAAATGAATTATAGAATTAAAAGATACTGGATATATATAGTTGCCACTGTTGTTGCACTTATTACACCTTTTATCCAAATTGGCGGAAATCAAATTTTTCTACTATCTTTTGATAAAAAACAATTACACCTTTTAGGCACTGCGTTTGATATGCAAGAATTATATATGATGCCATTTTTATTAATGTTATTATTTATTGGTATTTTTGCTGTTACTGCTGTAGGTGGAAGAGCTTGGTGTGGTTGGGCTTGTCCACAAACAATATTTAGAGTTATTTATCGTGATTTAATTGAAACTAAACTACTTAGTTTAAGAAAAATTAAAAATAAACAAAAGGAACCTGATTGGTCTAAACCTAAAAATGTTTTTAAAAGAATTATTGCTATTTTAATTTGGACCTCACTTTCATTATTAGCTGCTGCTGATTTCATGTGGTATTTTGTACCACCTGCTGATTTCTTTACATATATGGAAAATCCTATGGATCATACTATTTTATTAGGTATGCTTTTGAGTATTACTGTATTTTTAGTTTATGATGTTGTATGGCTAAAAGAAGATTTTTGTATTTATATTTGTCCTTATTCAAGAGTTCAATCAGTACTTTATGATGATGACACCATTCAAGCCATTTATAGTGAAAAAAGAGGTGGTCAAATTTATGAAGATAGTGAACAGGTTATTTTTAAATATACAGATGTTCCTGATGGTTTAGATTGTGTTGTTTGTCAATCTTGTGTTACTGTATGTCCTACAGGTATTGATATTAGAAAAGGTATGCAACTTGAGTGTATCAATTGTCTTGAATGTGTAGATGCTTGTACTACTGTAATGGGAAAACAAGGTAAAGATAGTTTAGTTCAATGGGCAAGTACAAATGAAATAAAAAATGATACAAAAACTAATTTTTTTAGAAAAAAAACCTATATGTATGGTATTGTTTTATTTCTTATTTTCTCTATGTTAATTATTATGGGTGGCACAAAAGAGTATATGTTACTTAATGTAAATAAAACAACTCAATTGTATAAAATTAAAGACGATGGAAAAAGAGTAGTTAACAATTTTGTCCTTTTATTCCAAAATACTCAAAAAAATACGTATACATATAATCTTGAAGTTGTAGGGGAATATGCTGGTAAAATTGATATTAAAAGATTTACACCATTTAAATTAAGTAAGGGAAAACTTGCTAAAAAAGTAATTAGACTATCCACTACACAAAAATTAAGTTCAAGTAGTGCTAAAAGTACTCCTATAACTGTAATGTTAAAAGCATATTCTATTGAAAAACCAAAAGAAATTTTTGTTTTAAGAAAAGCAGTATTTATTTATCCTAGAGCAGATAAATTAAATATAAAATAAGTTTTATTATTGTATAATAAAATAAAAGGATCTTTTATGAAATTTTCTTCATATTCAGTTTATAATGATTTATATAATGCAGTAAAATCAGTTTTAGTACAAAAAGGTTATTCAGATGATGAATCAAGTAGAACTGCTAATAAACTTGCTGTAATTCACACTTGGGATATTTTTAATGATTTATTAAAAAATGAAGGAAGAACTTCTTCTTTAATGTCTTTTATTATTAGTACTGTTATGAGAGAAATGCCTATTAAAAAATAGGTATTTTTGATACTTTTAATCTTAATTATTATATAATATAAAAAAAAAGGCTTTTTTATGAAACAATATTTTATTGAAATATTTGGAATTGGTGGTGAATACAATTTAGGTACAGTTAAAGATATAGATTTATATGATAAATTACTTGAACTTCAACAAGAAAATTGTTTAGAAATATCTATGGATGAAGATATACACGGTGATTCTATATTAGATGATGGCTTTGAAGTTGAATTCTCTGAATATAATGATGTACTTTGTCATTTTGGTGTTGAAGTCACTTCAATTCGTTTTATCAACATTGAAGGAAAAAATTGTGTATTACCTCAAGAAGTTACTGATAAATTAGAATCAGATGATAAATTTATGTTTAAAAACATATCTATTGATTCACCTTATCTCTCACCTACCACTATTGAGAAAAATATTTCCGAAGGAACAGTTGGATATTTTGGTGGTTTAGCTATAGAAAAAGGGGGGTATGGTCCTTATAAATTAGAAACAACAGGTGAAATTAACTTAAATTATTTTTTTACTATTAGTGTTGATTTATCTGATACATTATGTGATGATGAAGTTATGACAGAACTTATTTATATAGAACCAAATCAAATGTTAGAAGAAATAAATAAATATTACACTGAGAAAGAATATAAACTAGATTTAAATTCAAGTGTTGAAACTATTGAAGAGAACTTTTTAATTATATTTGAAAATGAAGAAGATTTTAAAATTAAAAAGTCTATTATTAAAAAATATATATTAGAGAAGTATAGTGACTTATATAGTACTGGTAAAGGTAGTGAAGCACTTTTATTTGATTCTCAATTTAATTTTATCGAAAATGGTAATTAATATGAAAAATCTAAACAATTAAAAATATCTACTTAATCTATATTTAATGTATTTTTGTGTATAATTATATATACAAAAAGAAAGAAGATAAAATGAATATAACTCAAGAACAATCAGATATTGAAAAATTTTATAATAATAACAATATTTCTATTTTAGAAGATACAGATAATAGAGAAAACTTTACTTTTTTATCTGGTAAGGTTATTTGCAATCAAAATGAACAATCAAAAATCATTAGAACTTTACAAGAAGAAAAACAAGTTTTAATTACATTATTATCTGGTATCTTACTAGAAGTTTTCTTTTATAATGGTGATATTATTTGTAATAAATACTCAAAAAAATATACTATTAGTGATTTGGAAAAAGGTGAAATTGATTCTCAATATAAAGAATCAAGTAAATCGTATACTCTTAAAAATTTAACATACCCAGAACTTATCCAACAACTACTAACTTCATAAAAATAATAATAAATTATACAATTTAATTTATTTTAATATTAATAATGAGGTTATTTATTAAACACAATGAAATATTAATTGTGTAAGTTAGTGAAAGTTTAACTTTTATATATTAAAACCTATACACTCTAGTGTGTGGTAGTTTAGTTAGAAGATTGTTTTACTTAAGTATTTATAAAAACAATCTATATTTAAGTATACTTATGCTATAATTCAATCAAAAAAAGAATAAAAGGTATTTTAAATGAAGATATTAATTTCAGAAGATATTGATGCCAAATACGAAAAAATAAAAAAAGTTATAGATGATAATTTTGATGATATTAGTTTTAATAGAAGTAAACAAACAAATAATACAATTAGAGAATTAATGACTAACCAATATGATTTATTAATTCAAGATATGCAATTACCTAATACTCATAATGGTAGTATAGACACTAAAGGTGGTATAAATGTTCTAAACCAAATTAATTATAGAAATATTGATATTCCTGTCATTATATGTTCTTCTATATTAGTTAGAAAAGAATTAGATTCTTATTCTTATACTAATATACCTTCTACTTTTTTTTCTTCTTCTTCTTCTATTTGGAAGAAAGACTTAATTGATTTTATAAATAATAACAAGGTTTTATCTTGAAGAATTTATTAGGTCCTTTTCTTGGGGCTACAATTTTATGGAATTACCTATTTATAGAAACCAATTCTTTCATTCTTCATTCGTTTAATGCAATTATAATACCTATTGCACTTGGTTTAATCACCGTTTATTGTTTAATTGAAGATCCGTTATGTAAATCTTTAAAAGAAGAACTACATATTGGAAATTAGATATACATAAAACAACAACTACTTTAAATATAATTTAACAAAGGAAAGAAACTATGGTACAAAAAATAATTTTTGATTGGAAAGAAACTATACATGGATGGTCTCCATTATCACTTAATACCACAAAAGAAAGTTTAATTAATATTAATATTTCTGGTGTCTATAATCCTATGCCAGATTTTGTAAGGTTTTTATCTGATATCAATGATAATAAAAAAAGTACATGGGAAGTAAATCAAGAAGGTTTTTTTGCAATTATTGAATCTGCACCTTCAATTAATGGACAATTTATTACTATTACTACTAAAACCGACATGTCTAAAATAAGAATAAAAGATCAAGGTTTTTATAAAAAACAATTTAGAAGAACAAAAAGAATAGTTGTAAACAAAAAACAATTTATAAAAACTGCTTCTTCAAGTTTATTGGAACATAAAAGAAAAAATAAAGTTGAAATGTCAGACCTTGTATATAATTTATCTTTTGATGAAAAAAAATTAATAACAATAAAAAAACAAAGTCAAAATATAAAGAAAATAAATAAAAATCAAAAAAGTGGTAATATAAAGAAAATAAATAAAAATCAAAAAAGTAGTAATAATACCACCAAAAAAAACATAAATTCAATCATTAAATCTATTCGAAAAAAAAATAAATTTAAAACATGGAAAATTAAAAGAATTTGTATTTAATCTTTCCATTTAAATTAGATTTAACTTTTTTCATAATAAACCTTTTAAATAACTTGATATGTTAGAGTTATTTGTTGTCCACAATTATTAGACAAAGAAATATTGATTTTTCTATCCATTTCATACTCTAGTTCTTCTCTAATTGGGTTATATTCAGAATCTTTTACTTTAAGAGATTTATTTTTATTAAACATATATTACATAATTAAAAGGTTGATTAAAAGTAATCAAACCTATATTAGGTGTACTATACAAATTAGATACAGAGAAAGAAGAAAACCAAACATCAAAAAAAAGTTTAGGTGTTAATGATTTTTAAATTTTAATTATAAAATCTAAAAGACCTCACCATAAAGTGTGAATATTTAAATAATTTTACTTTTTTTCATAATTTTCATGAATACTTTCTAATTGTTACTTTTTTCTTTTTTCTTTTTTTTATAATTATATTAACAAATTGTTATTCTTTTAAGTTTAATATTTTTTTGTTTATAATTTTTTAAATAAATCTTCTTTTAAGTTTTTTAGAATATAATTTGGACAACAAATGATAAATTTGTTTATTTTTTTTAAATTATAGGAGGATATTGATGCAAAACAATACAATGATTGAGTATGATTACTCAATAGCAAAAGCGTTTACTTTCACAACTATTTTATTTGGAATTATTGGTATGTTGGTTGGAGTTATTCTTGCTTTCCAAATGGCATTCCCAGAATTAAATAACTTAGCTGGTGAATATGGTACTTTTGGCAGATTAAGACCTTTACACACAAATGGTGTTGCTTTTGGTTTTGCCCTTAGTGGTATTTTCGCAACTTGGTATTATATTTCGCAAAGAGTTTTAAAGGTTTCTTTAAAAGAATCACCTTTTTTAATGGGTGTAGCTAAGCTACATTTCGTATTATACTTTATTACAATTTTATTAGCAGTTGTAACTTTACTTTCAGGTATTACTACTTCAAAAGAGTATGCTGAATTAGAGTGGCCACTAGATTTAATGGTAGTTGTATGGTGGGTTTTATGGGGTATTTCAATTTTCGGTATTATTGGTATTAGAAGAGAAAGAACTTTATATATCTCAATTTGGTATTACATTGCTGCATTCTTAGCAGTTGCAATGTTATATCTATTCAACAACATGGAAGTTCCTACAATGTTATTTGCTGATGGTGCTCCAAGTAGTTTCATGCATTCTATTTCTGCATACGCAGGTACTAATGATGCTTTAGTTGAATGGTGGTATGGACATAATGCTGTTGGCTTTGTATTTACTGTTCCACTTGTTGCAATGATTTATTATTTTTTACCAAAAGAATCTGGACAAAATGTATTCTCATATAAGTTATCTATCTTAGCTTTCTGGGGTTTATTATTTGTTTATGTTTGGGCTGGTGGTCATCACTTAATATATTCTACTGTTCCTGATTGGATGCAAACTATGGGTTCTGTTATGTCTGTTGTTCTTATTTTACCTTCATGGGGTTCTGCTATTAATATGTTATTGACTATGAAAGGTGAATGGCAACAATTACAAACAAATCCATTAATTAAGTTCTTAATTATGGCTTCAACTTTCTATATGTTATCAACTATTGAAGGTCCAATTCAAGCTATTAAATCTGTTAATGCTATTGCACATTTTACTGACTGGATTCCTGGTCATGTTCATGATGGTGTTCTTGGTTGGGTTGTATTCATGATTATGGCTTCACTATTCCATATGGCTCCAAGAATGTACAAAAGAGAAATTTACTCTAAGTCATTAATGGAAACACAATTTTGGTTACAAACTGTTGCAATTGTACTTTACTTTACCTCTATGTGGATCGCTGGTATCACACAAGGTATGATGTGGAGAGCATATGATGAATATGGTTCACTAGTTTATTCGTTTATTGATACTGTTAATGTACTTCAGCCTTATTATACAATTAGAGCAATAGGTGGGTTAATGTACTTTGTTGGTTTCATAATGTTTGCTTACAATATGTACAAAACAGCAACTTGTGGTAGAGTTCTAGATAAAGAACCTACAAACACTTCGCCTATGGGCGCTTAAGAGAAAGGGGAATAATATGTTTCATTGGTTAGAACAAAGACCGTTTTTCTTTGCGGTAGCAGTATTTTTAACAGTTGCATTTGCAGGAATTATCGAAATAATTCCTGATTTTGCTAAACAATCTCAACCAGTAGTTGGTACTAAACCATACTCAATGTTAGAGTTAGCAGGAAGGCAAGTTTATATTAAAGATTCTTGTAATGCTTGTCATTCACAAATGATTAGACCATTTAAGTCTGAGACAGATAGATATGGTATGTATTCATTATCTGGTGAATATGCTTATGATAGACCATTCTTATGGGGATCAAAAAGAACTGGTCCAGATTTAATGAGAGTTGGTAATTATAGAACTACTGATTGGCATGAAAATCATATGATGAATCCTGCTTCAGTTGTACCTGGTACAGTTATGCCTGCATATCCACATATGTTTGAAAATAAAGCTGATATTGCAACTGCTTATGCAAATGCAAATACACAAAAGCAAGTTTTTGCAGTTCCTTATGATCAAGAGGGTATGCCTAAACTAGGTTCATGGTCAGAAGCTAAAGTTTTAGCTTTAGAAGAAGCTAAATTAATTGTTGCTGATATGAAAAATCAAGAAGTGAAAAACGCTGTTGCAAATGGTACTGTTCCTGAAATAGTTGCCTTAATTGCTTATTTAAATTCTTTAAAATAGGGATTTATAATGGATTATGAATTGTTAATGACTTTTCAAGGGTATGCAAAATTTTCTTTACTTTTTTTTGTATGTGTAGTTTTTTATAGCTATGCATACTCTTTATACAAGAGACAAAAAAGTGGTGAAAGAGATTTTGAAAAATATTCTTTAATTGTTCACAATGATTCTTTTGATTCCAACACTTTGGAAAAAAGAGAATTTAATAATATTAAAAAAGGAGAAATATAATATGAAATCTATGATTTTAGGTGGTATTATACTTATTATAGCTTTAATGGCTGGTACTTACTTTGTTGCAGGTGATGCTTTTCAGTTAGGTGAAGATTATATCAATGACCTTACAATGCTTGCAGGTTTTGCAATTATTGGTATAACTGTATTTGTTGCATTAAAATATGTTAATCAAATTAAAAATGACACTGCTTCTGGTGAATTATCAGAAGAAAATTGGGATGGTATTGGTGAATATAAAAATAAAATCCCTACTGGTTGGGGACTTGCTTTCATTGGAACACTTGTGTGGTCTTTATGGTATATGTTTATTGGATACCCTACAAACCAATTTTCACAAGTTGGTCAATGGAATGAAGAAACTTTAGAACATCAATCTAAATTTGAATCTAAATGGCACAACATTACTAATGAAGAATTATCTTCTATGGGACAATCTATTTATCTAGTTCAATGTGCACCTTGTCATGGTGTTGATGCTGAAGGTATTGAAGGTAAAGCACAAGATTTAACAAAAAGAATTTCTAAAGCCTCTGTTATTGAAGTTATCAACAATGGTTCAAATAATTTTAAATCTTCTTACCCTGGTGGAATGCCTGCTGGTATGGCTTTTGGTCCTGATGTTGAAGTAGTTGCAAAATTTGTTTCTGGTGGATTTAAAGGTGAGGCTCCTGCTGCTTATGCTGCTTGTGCTGGTTGTCATGGTATGGATGGAAATGGTATTGCTCATGTTGGTCCAAATATCAGAAGTTATGACGATAGTTTAGTTGCTGCTGTTCTTAAAGATGGTAAAAAATCTTCAATTGGTTCTATGCCAAGTTTTGATGGTAGATTAACAAATACACAAGTAAAAGGCGTTGCTAATTACTTAAGAACATTAGGAGAATAATATGGCTGGTAATACACAAATGAATGACAATGAAAGAGGTGTATTCTCTTTCATTCACGGTATAAGTGGTATGTTGGTTGCTGTTGTTTTATTACTTTCTATCCTTGGTGGTTTAAGCTACTATGGAATTAAAGTACAATCTGACAATGCAACAAAATTCTATGAAATTAATCAAGACTTAAATAGTATTAAATTTAATAGTCCTGATAATCACAAACATAGAAAATTAGTAGAATAAGGAGTTTATTTTGGATAAAACTATAGGATTTTTATTAGTAGCAATTGCAATTGCTTCAATTTACCTTTCTTTCTTTGATGATGCAAGAGTGTTTGTTGGTTAACACTAATTAATCATAATTTAAATGGAAGACTTTTTATCTTCCATTATTAATAGGTTTGATTACTTTTAATCAAACCTATCTATAAAAAATGAAATATCATTAACATTACATCCTTATACAAATTACATTTCTTTCTTTCAACCTTAATCCACCTTTACCTATTATTAAAGTTTTATAATTATCTTTTAATCTACTTTTAAGTTAGGTTTTTATATAATTATATATATAAAAAAAAGAAGGCCATACAATGACATTTATAAATACTGCAGGACATGGATACTTAAAAATTACACCTAATCAATTAAAAAAAGCTTATATTAAAGGTTTTAAACCAACTTCATTTTCATTTTTTAACAAAAATAATGTTTTACTAGAAGAAGATTGTGATTTCTCTAATTATATTAAAACTATGTTTCCTAATGATGAAGATAAAAAAAACTTTATAACTAATTTAAAAAATATACATCAAAATGATATTAATAGAAATATTTATTCTAGTACTCCTGAAACTTTTGAAGAATTTGAACAAAAAATGGATATTTTTTCTTTAAATATTAAATACATTGGTGAATACTTTGTTGATATTTTTAACAAAAGTTATAAAATAACCGGTGTTCAAAGAAGTGGTTGTAAAGGTTATTTATATAATTATAAAAACAACACTTGGGTTATGCCAAGTACTAATATAGTTAGAATTCTCAATTAAACAAAACTAATTAACTCTTCTATTTAAAACATAGTTATATTAGAACTTGATTTTATATATAAATCTATATTTAATCTATATTTAAGGTAGATTTGTATATAATTATATATACAAAAAACAAACACAAAGAAGGATTTAAAATGGGTTCATATTACAAACCAACATGTCAGGTAGATAGAAGAATAGAAACAGTTGAATTAGACGATTTTGTGGGTTCTAAACTTATGGAACACTCTTACTTTAATAATCAACTAGTTGATAAATCATTATTTATGATTGAATCAGGTAATTGGAAAAATAGACCTTTTCAATGGTCTTGTGATTACGATGAAACTACTTTATCTTTAGAAGATTTTGAAGCTCCTTTTGACTTGGATATTGATGAAGAAACATTTACTAAATACGAATTATCAAACCCTGTTTGTGTAAACAAAATTAATACACAATTTGATTGGAATGATTTTAAAGACAATGATTTTTCTAATAGAACTTATCAATATATGTCTAGTTCTTATTGTGATATTATTATCTTAAATAATACAAAAAAAGAATATATAGATTTATCTGAATATAAATACTTATCTCCTTTTGATAGAAGTGATTTAATCCACCCTTTCCCATTATTAACTAATTCTGAATCTTGTTCTATGGGTGGTGGTGATTTTCATCCTGACCATGATTTCAGGGGTATTTGGTCTAATGATTGTTTTGAAATTGTAAGAAGAAAAATAGATATCCCCCTTTCTTATAAAAATATCAGTGATATATCTTTCTATGAGAATGAAGATGAAATAGAACTAACTAAAAATAGTATGAAACAATCTATTTTAAGAACTAATTTACCTACTGATAGATTAGGTAACTTTAATCATATTTCTTTTTCTTCTTTAGATAAAAATTCTAAAAAGTCTGAAATCATTGAAGCATTAAAACAAAATGAAATCTCTAATATTTCCTTTTATAAAACTAATGGTGAATTAGTTTTTAGAAAAGCAACTTTAGATAGAGATTATGTTTCTGAATCTTCTTCTAACCATGACAAGGATACATATATTTGGTTTAAAGATATTGAAGGTAATAGATTAAAAAAATTTGTTTCTAAAAATTTTGTTAGTCTTGAAAAAATCTCTTAGTTTCCTTCTTCTTTTAAATCTCATTTACCTTGATTTTAATCTACCTTTAAGGTAGATTTGTATATAATTATACAAAGAAAGAAAGAAAAGGATTTAAAATGGGAAGTGTTTCACAAATCAAAAGTATTAATCAAAGTCAAGATGTTATAGTTAGAGATATTATCAATGAACTTATTGAACAAGATGGTAATTATTATGGTCACCAGGAAGGTTATAGTGGTTCTTGGTCTGCTAAACATGGAAGTCCTATTATTTTAAATAAAACTTTTAACAATGAATCTGAAGCAGCAGATTTTCTTTGTAATGAAAGTTCTAAAGATATGCCTGTTTATGCTGTTATGGTTCAAACTACTCCTAGTGTTTTAAAAAAAGATGAAAAATATTCTAAACTTGTTTCTGAATTACAAGATTTAAAAAATGACAAATCAGAGTTTATTAAAACTAAACTAAGTGAAAGAAAATCTAAAAGAAAAACAGTTACTTGTGTTCATTGTGGAAAACATACAAAAACTGAAGAAGTTAGTTACTCTTCTAAATGTTCTGATTGTAAAAAAACTTTCTTTTATCTTTCTAAAACTGAATACAATAGGCTCCCTATTTTAGATAAAAGAATTAAATCTAAACAATCACAAATTGATTCAAGAACAAGAGCATTAAAAGTTGACCCTAAATCTATTTTAAAAATTGATACTGAAATATCAAGTCTAAGAACTAAAATTACTAAATTAACTAATAAAATTTCTTCTTTTAAATCAAGTTTAAAAGGTTTTAAAACTTGTAAACATTGTAAAAGTAAAATTAATTTAGATATTGCTAAAAAATTTGAATGTGAAGAAGACCATTTTAATTGTCCTACTTGTAGAAAAGTTATGATTAGTAAAGATACTAATATTGCTTATGATATTTATTCTTTAAACAATAAAATAAAAGAACTTGATAAACAAAAATCTAAATTTTTAGGTATTTATTGGTTAGCAGGTGGTATGTGTAGAAATTAATTCTATACAAGACTTTTATAATTAAAAAATATTAGGAACTTCTTAAAAAAAAATTTGGTTAGATTAGTTTAAGTTGTTTCTATTTTAGATTAACTTTTACTTTTTTTATTTAAAAAATATTAAAATTAAATACCTTTTAATTTTTTTATATCTCTTTCTAATATTTTTCCTTCTATTTCACCTATATATTTCTTTATTAAAAAACCTTCTTTTGAATATAGAAATGATTCTGGTATCATTTGTATATTATTAATCTTTTTTGCTAATTTCATATTCTCTTTTCTTGATATTGTTATAGGAAAATTAATATTATTTCTTTTAACAAAATCCTTTATTTTGTCATTGTTTGTTTTTTCATCAAACAAAACACCCACTACTATAAAATCTTTTTTGTATTTTTTCATTATATTGACTAATGCAGGTATTTCTTTTTTACAAGGAGCACACCATGGAGCCCAAAAATTAATTAAAACTATTTTATCTTTTAATTGTTCTGAAATTAAAAAATCTTGTATTATCTCTATTTCTATTTTTTCATCTTTTATTGTTTTTAAAATTATACCTTCTACTTTTTTAACTTTTCCTGTTATTTCTGTACTTTGTGTTGTTGATTTTGTATCACCACAACCACTAATTAGAAACATACTTACAATTAATAGAATTACTTTTTTTTTTAACACTTCTTTCCTTTTTTATTATTATTATATTATTATTTTGTTTATTATATCTTTTTTCTTCCTTTTCAAACTGAAGTAAATATAATTTCCTCTAAATATAATTTACCTACTAATTTAAATGATTTAAAACAACATCATTTTCCTGAAAGTAATTCAACTAAATATATTAAACCAGAAAAAACTAAACAAACAAAATCTGAAATTAAAAGACAATTGGAACAAAAAAGAATTGATAAAAAAAAATGAAAAATGATAAATGATATTATTCACCATTGTAAAAGTAATATTAATAAAAGCCTTTCTTTATTTAACTTTAACACTCACTGAATATTCTGGTATTATTCCATAAGGAACATTTCCCAATCTTACAGAACAAGAACTATAACCATTCTTTTTTGAAGGTGTTTTTGCTTTATATACCAATGGGGTAAAAATTTTTTCCCTTTCTTTAATATTCATTAAATTAAATGTTGTTTCAAACCCATTCTTTTTTGATTCTTCTGTTTCAAAAGATATAGAATCTATGACAATATAAGAAAATACATCCATTTCAGATATATATTTAGATGCTTCACCACTAATACCAGCACGAGGTAATGTAAATACTACATCAGATACAGAACCATCTTTATCTATATATTTTTCTATTTTTTTCATAAACCCAGTAACAAAAAATAAAATAGGTTTATTTTCATTTTTTATTATTAATTTATCTTTTTTAATATTTTGATCTTTAAATAATTCAATCAAATCTTCTTTACTGTAATCTTTTTCATCCAAATAAATGAAAAAAACATTTTTATTCATTTGCCATTCATTTTCAATATTATTAACGTTAAGTATAGATGATGAAATTGCATTTGGTGTTAACACTGTTGTCCCATTAAATAAAAAAGTATCTATTGACATTGCTTTTTCGTTGTATTCTTCTTGACTTTTTGGAGTTTTATATACGCTAAACTTGTTTTGCCTTACTGTTAAGTCTTCAAGAATATTGTCTTTTTTAACATGATACTTATATATACCATAAAATGATACAACAATCCACAAAGTCTCAATTATAAAAGAAGCAATATTAAATGCTGATAATATTAATGATATTAAAATAAATAAAGAACCTATTATATTCCCAAGAAAAAAATTAAAAGAATTTAAAAAAGTATATTTATATTGAGCATAAAAGTATGAAAATACTATTATCATCGATCCTACTATACCTATTAAATCATATATATTTAAATTCATTCTACTCTTTTCTTTCTCTTTTTAATATTATAAAATATAATATTAAAATTCTTTTTTATATTTCCTTGTAGTCCATATCTTTTTATGGATAGGTTTGATTACTTTTAATCAACCTTTTAATTATGAAAGAACTAAAGTTCATCCTATCTAATTTTATCTTTTAAAACTTTTTTTTTAATGACGTTATATGTCATTTCTATATTATATAATTTTATATATATCAAATAAAGGATTTTATATGTTATTTTGTACAACTTGTTTTGAAAATGAAGCAACTTACTTTGATGGAACAAGTAAATATCAATGGTGTACCAATTGTGTCCCTAGAGGTTGTTCTTGTAATGAAGAATTATTATTCTATAGAGAACCACAAAGTACCTTCAAAAAAAATAAAAGTACTGAATATGAAGATTTAATTAAAGAACACATTATTAATTCTAGTTCTAATAAGAAAATACAAATATGTTACAATGCAATTGATGAAAAAGGACATTATGGAACACGTAATACTAAGTTTATTGATCTTTCACAAAAAGAATTAGATGAAAATATTTTACAGGATATTAAGTGGTTTACTAACCATTTTTCACAATCCTGTTTAAAAGTAATCACTTTAGATGAACATAACCAAGAATATCCTTGCTGTGAAATATTATCTTTTAGTAATGTTATTGAGATTGGTGAAATATTCTTTTCTTTAGAATTTAATGAATATGTTCAAGTAAGTGAATTTTCAAATAATAAGAAATCATTTAAAGTATATCCTATAACTGATAAAAAAGTTAATGACTTTATTCAATCAAAAGATTTTCAAAATAAAAATCTATTTAAAGAAGTTTTCAATCTAGAAAAAATTGATAACCATCTTAATATAAAAGTTGAATTAGATAATTGTAACCCTAGATGGTATCCCCTTAATGGTATCCTAGATGATTATAATTGGTTTGATATTTTAGTCCATCCTACTATGTTATCTGAACCATTTTTTCATACTATTAAAAATGCATTTATAAATAATCTTTGTAATAACATTAATAATATTGATTTTCACTATAGATTATTAGATCATTTTAGTGGAGATAGTAGTTTTAGTGACTTGCACTCTGATAATAATTATGTATTATTAAGAAATAAATTAAAGGAAGATATAATTAATCAGTTTAAAGATACTAACATTGATGAACAATTTGATTCTAAACTTGATTTTACTGATCAAGAAGCACTAGATAAAATTACAATGAATACAAACTTGGATAAATTAATAGAATTAATTTATAAAATAGAAGATTTAACTCAAAAAATACAATCTAACGCTATAAATGATTCCAGCATACTTTTTGGTTGTGATTGTGGCTGTGGTGGTGATATGTTTGATGATTTAGATTATGTCCAAGATTTAGAAGATACATGTTTTAATGATAAATCTTTAAGATTGGAATATATCAAAGAATATTGGAGTCTTATTAATTAAAACACTTGGTTTAATCTACCTTTAAGGGTCTTTACTATATAATTATATATATATAAAAAAGGCAATAATATGAAACCTTTAACACAAAAAATACCACATTTAGATTATGAAGAGACAACTGTATCACTTAAAGAAATTGAAAAATTATTAATAAAACATACAGTATCTTTTAAATGGGTTGATAAAAATTTGATTATTTATCCTGATAATTATCTTGATACACTAGATACTTCTAGATTTTTAAATCTACTACAGGTGTCAAACTTTGATGAGTTCTATGAATCTAATGATAATGAATTTGAAACATTTACTATTTCTTTTGAAATTGATTTCAAAGATGAAAAAAATCTTGTAAAACACTTAATTAGTATTAAAAACAATACTTTTAATGATGGTTTTCACTGGATTAATGCAAGTGATATTTTCTTCAGAAGACAAGAAAATAAAAAAGAACAAGAACAAAAAAATGAATATTTAAATGGTTTAAGTCTAGATGATATTCAAAGAGTTAAGAAAAATCTAAAAAAATCTATTAAACATTTAGATAAAATGAATTGTCCTAATCAACAAATACAACCATTGATAAACCAACTTGAATATTTAAAAAATCTATAAAATTATGATAAAATATCCATTGGATTTAATCTATGTTTAATGCTGTTTTGTATATAACATAGGTATTTAAATGACTAAAAGAAAATCTATTAAAAAAAATGAAATGGGAGAAACAATCATAGATAGGTTTGATTAAAAGTAATCAAACCTTTTAAGTGTGGAATAAGAACTTTTTTATTTATATATAATTGTTCTTGTAGTATCATTAGTCTCTTTTCTTAATTTATCAAACCTTTTTTGACTTTCTGCTTTTTGTTTATCATTTATAGGTAATCTTACTGACTTATATTCTACTAATTCTCCATCCTTAAATACACCTAAAATCATTGCATTAACCCAGTAAAAACCATCATCTTTTCTTTTATTTTTAACTATTCCTTCCCATCTTTGTGTCTTTCTCAATGTTTCCCACATTTCTTCAAATACTACCTTTGGCATATCTGGATGTCTTAAGATATTGTGTGGTTTCCCTATCATCTCTTCTTCTGTATAACCACTTATAGTTGTAAATATTTCATTAACAAATGTAATATTTCCATTTAAATCTGTTCTTGATATAATAACTTCTGAAGAAGGTACCTCTGTCTCAATTAAAAACTCACTACTATTATATTCCATTAAAAAATCCTTTTTTTTATCTTTATTATAATCAAAAATTATCATTTTTATATTCTTATTTTTAACATTTCTTTTTTTTTTATATTCCATAATTAAAAGGTTGATTAAAAGTAATCAAACCTATCCATAAAAAGATATGGACTACAAGGAATTATGACCTTGTATAAGAATAATTTCAGAAACTTACCAAATATTAACAAAAGAAGAAACTTCTTAAGCAAATATAGGTTCTTTGTTCGTTTCCTTCACAGTTAGTGACTTAATTAAAGAAAGAATATTATATTCTTCTTTTGTTTGTTTCCATGAATTAGGAATTGAAATGTTGGAATCTTCAAAATATTTCCAAATTTTATTAACTTATAGATTGTCAAATTTTAAATATTTTTGAAAATTATTTTTCCATTTTTTATTATTATTCATACATATTCCTTTATTGGGAGGTTTCTCATAATTTATAACATAAAGAAGGTTAAACTAAGATTAATCCTCTTAATGAATTGTTTTTTTAATAAATTTTTCAATTTTCAATAAATCCAATTCATTAATTTCATCTTTTAGAAGATTAGCAATGTTTTCTAAAGCAATGTTCTTAGGAACATTTGATTGTCTTTTTATTTCTAAAGATTCATTAGTATCATTGAAAAATATTTTCAACATAGTTTTGTTTAAAAAACTTTTTTCATAAATTTTTTTTGAAGAGTTTAAATAGTCATTTTTATTTACATTTAAACCAAAAAATAAAGTCCCTTTAGATTTTAAAACATTTTCTGAATAGGTTATATGAGTTAATTCAAGATTATTCTCAAGTAATATTGTTTTAACTTCAGGAAGTTCTAATAATTGAACAAAATGTCTAAAATAGAGAGGTTTAGGAATTTTATTTTTTATCTTTTTATTTACTTTTGCACTGAAATTTTGTAAAAGAATACTTAATTCATCAAAGTGTCCTATGTTATGGTAATTAATATCTTCATTAAAAATATATTTGTCATCAAATAAAGAGAAATTAGATAGTGGATTGAAAAATAAAATATTAGAAATAGTTTCTTTTAAATATTTACAAAATAATTTAGGATTATTTATACTAAACTGTACTTCATCTTCATAAAGTTTATTTTTAGGTTTTGAAGATGTTAAAACAAATAAAGATTTAATTTCTTTTTCATATTCTCTGATTGAATAATCATCTTTTAAACTAGTTAGTTCTAAATATCTTTTTTCATTATCAGATTTAAGGATTCTAATATGATTAGAAGTACTATAAGGTTGTCCTTGTCCAGTCCATCCATAAGAGTTAGATAATAACAAAATAGTATTATCTTCTTTAATATAATAAACTTTATGTTTACCTGTACCATAATTAACTCCAAAAGAAAATTTAGAAAGTACTTTATTATCTAAAATAATCATTTGTACTTTATCTTTAATTAGGTCTTTTTCTTTAAATGCTATTTCTTTATTAATAAGAAGTTTTTTGAAGTTTTCTTTAGAAGTTTTTAATTCTTGTAGTTCATTGAAAAATGTTGTCATAGTATTTGCCTTTTTGTTTTTAATATATCAACAACTTAAGACGAGCCCCTTAACCGGGATATTATTTCCAATTGTTTGATAATATAATTATAGTGACTTCAACCTTAAAAGTAGGTTAAATTACTTTCTCTAATTCATAAATAAGAATAAAATTATTTTTGTTTTCAAAAAAATCTTTATTAATATATTTTTTTAACTCTTGATTGAACATATGTGTGCTTTTTGCACTCTTATGATTACCAATAAAATCTACCCGATTGTATGTTTTTTTATTCATATATAAATGACCTTGGCTTAAATTAAGAAATTCAGAATATTTTAAGATTTTAAACTCAATTACTTTATAATTAATATCATTAATAGAAATTGTTTCAGGTCTTTTTGTTGTTGTATTAATTCTTGTAAATGGGATTTTTATCCAATAAGATTGTTTTTGACTATCACTCCAAAAGACACCTAAGATTTGTTCAAACCCTTGGAATTGTAAGAACTCAACATCTTCAGGTAATTTTTCAATTTGTGTTGTGTGTTTTTCATCAAAATCACCAATAAAATCAATATATTCCAATGGGAATATAAGATTTTTAGCACCTTTTGAAAAGAACTCCTCTTGTTCTTTCTTTATATTGAAATCATTCACTTATTTCCCTTCATTTTTAATATTCATCTTTTGTTTAATATATTGTTTTTTGTTTTTTTTTCAGTTTTACAATATTTCTAAGTCTATGATTTTCTAAAATTAAAATATCATCATTAAGATCTGTATATTTCATCATCTAAATCCTTGATTCTTTATTAATGAAAACGTCAGATACTGCAGAAAAATTAAATACTATTTCAGTATCTTGATTTATTTTATTAATATGATTTAGACCAAAATAATTAGTATGACCAGAAATAAATAATTTATTATTATTTATATCATACTTACAATTTTTTAGACCTGTATAATTTTTTTTACCAGTTGCTTTTTTTTCAGGATAAAAAACTTGTTTTTTATCATTAATATTTTGTTCATACTGAACAATTTTATAAACGAAACCACAATTTATTTTAGAAAGAATGTCATTAAAATAAACATATTTTGTTCCAGCCATACTAGCTTTATAATCTTTTAATTCTTTTAATCTTTGAGGAGTCATATCACCACTAATAAAAATCCCAATATCAACATTATTATCTTTTAATATATTACCTACTTCTTCAATATAACCTTCTAAAGGATCACTATCAATTCTAACCATATTTGGTTTAGTGATTTCTCCACTATTAACCATTTCAATAATTATTTTAATACATTCAACTACATCATAAGTATCAATCAGAATTGTTGTTCCAGGAAAAATTTTATCATAATCAATAATAGCTTGTTTTTCTGTATTATAACTCATTACAAATGCATGAGCCATAGAACCACCTATCTTGTCTTTTTTTATAATTTTCCTTTGATATGCTGCAACATTAGATGTTCCATTCCAACCCTCTTCTATTGCAACTTCTGTAGCTATAAGGGCAGTATGAAAAGAAGGAGACCTTCTAAATGCTGCCTCTAGTAAAATATCAGTAGTAGAATCTCTAAACTCTTTTGCTTTTTCTTTTAATTCTTTTTTATATTGTTTTATATCTTCAACATTACTATCCATAATACCTTCAAGGTATTTTAATTCACTAGAAGGTATTTTTATTAGACCTTTATTTGATAGATATTTTAAAGTTTTTAAACCTGTTTTGCCATTATATATATTAGTAATAGGAGTTTCTATCATTTGACCTATCATTTTATCACCATAAAATTGAAATACAGGAACAAAATCTTTAACTATAGTTCCATTAGATATTACATTATACTCAAAATCAGTATCAATACTTTCCCAATTTTCTCTAAATTTTTTTATTAATTCTTCTTTATTTTTTGATGTTATTTTTGATTCTACTAATTCTATAAACTTATTACTAATCTCAGGATTATTAAGTTCTTCTTTAATTTTTTTCATAAATTCATGAACTTCATTTTCACCATCAAATATATAAAAGTCCTCATTAGGATTAATAATAGGTTTAATGTTTCTAACAAAACCTTCAAATCCAGTTTTTTCTTGATTCTTACCACTAATCACATAAGAGAACCCCATAGTTATTTGATAAAAATCAGTATCAAAAAAATTCCATATTTTATTTGTTGTTGTCATTTTTATTTTTCCTTTATTCTTTTTGAGTTAATAAAAAATAAGACATTAGATACATAGTAACTGCATCTGTATGATTTGTGTTATTCATATACCAATCATATACTTTAGTAAATGGTATTTTAACAACTTCTATATCTTCACTTTCTAAACCTCCACCATCAGTTTCTTTATATTTTTCTTCAACATAAGCAATGAAACAATGTGAATCACTTCCGGCAGTTCCTACAGCACTTTTTATCTTCTTAATAGGTTTAATATTACCTAATGGAACATTGTAACCTACTTCTTCTAAAATCTCTTCTTGAGCTATTTGTAAAGGTTCTTTATCTTTATCTAATAACCCTGCACACATTTCATAAACTTCACCATTTTGAGAATTATCGTTTACTAAAACAGGAACTCTTACTTGCTTTACTAAGTAAATCTCTTTTTGTTCTAAATTTATAACCAATATATGTACAGAAGAATGGGTTTTTATTTTCTCCCAAATAACTTTTTCACCATCTCTAAAAGCTGTAACTTTTTGTACTTTTATATATCTAGGTATATATGAATTTTCTTCACTTGGTTCAGCAAATTCAATATCAACAACATTTTCTATTTTTACTTTTTTTAGTTTTTTACCATTTTTTGATATTTGTGAATCTTTATTTAAATATTCTTTAATTGAAATATCTTCTTTAGTTAAAATTTTAATACTTTTAGTATGAGAAGTATTCCATTCACTTCTTACTTCGTCCAATCTCATTAACTCAACCTCTTCAAGATGAGTTCCTGTTCTGTCAATTATTTCAATAATCATTTTAACTCCTTTACAACTTTTGTTTTATATTTTTTATTGAATTCAAAACCACATTTTGTAGTTTAATTAAAATAATTTTTTACCTGAACAATAGTTTGATAATAAAAATACTTTTTAGGAATCCAATAATCATTTCCTTTTAATAATTAAATTATACTACAGTAATACTTAAAAACAGTTTAAAATAAATTAATTTTTTTATTGTTCTTGATATTTTCCACTTTAGAATCTTCCCAATATCTAACTTCTGCTTCTACTTCTAAATACTTATGCATCTTTTTTCCTTTTGTGTTTTGTTTTGTTGTAATAACTTTAAAAGTCTTACATAATCTTTTTTATCAACTCCAATTAATTTAGGTTCTTTATTTAAACCAATAGTGACTTCTGCTATATATTCTTTACCTGAATCCTTAGAATTAGTTTTATCTTCAAAAAGAAGATAATTATTTTGCTTAAATCTAACATAAAATTCTTTTCTAAAATTATTAATAGTATCATTAGACAAATGAGATCCCTTTTTTAATTTAGGGAATTCTTCATTAATTATTGTATTTAACTTAATTTTATTATCTAAAGTATTCTCTTTTGATTTTTCTTTAATTGGAATAATTTTAGCTAAATCATTTCTTCTAATTTTAAAACTCTCTTCATAAGAATAAGCAAAAACTCCCTTGTAATCAAAATCAGATTCATAATCTTTCATTAAATTATGTTCACCTTTCTCAAATTGAGTACCATATAATCTAGAACCAGATTTAACAAGAAAAAGTAATTCTATTTTTTTAGTTTTAGTTTAGTTTAGTTTATATTTAAGGGGTATTTAAGTTAATTTAATGTACAATTTATTAGTTAAATTTAAAGAGGTTAAAATGTTAAGTAATAAAAAAATAAGAGAACTTGCACATAAATTATCATTTGAAGATATTGCAAGAATATTTTTAGAAAAATGTAATGATAATATAAATCTAGATACTTCAGAAGAAGAATACAAAGCATTTAATAGAAATGTTAATATATATTTTGAGAAGTTTCAAGAAAATTTAAAAGAACATTCTAATGGTTATATATTCAACCAATCATTTCCATCTGGAAGAGGGAAAAATTGGACAAAAAATTCTAAAAACATAGATTTTTTAATTGAATTAATTAAAAATCCTAAAGGTATAAAGAAAAAATATTTACAAATAGATTATTATGGATTAGAACATTTAATACAGACTGAATTAGTAAAAGAAGAAGAAAGATTAGAAGAACAATACATTATCCCTTCAAAAGAATTGATAGATTTTGTTATCTCTTTTAAAACAAAAGACGGATTATATCCTTTTGAAGATTTAAATGAATCACTTGTTGTATTATTAATATCTAAATATCCAGATACATGGGGGAAAACTATTCTAAAATGATTCTAAAAAATAAAACAATAAAAATTTTACCTTATGATGATTTTTTATAAACTGGGGATATTTGTCGTTTCATAATGGAAACTGGTGAAGAAGGTGGCTTTAATAGTACCTACAAACCAGAAGGTTATAAACCATTAGAATGGCATTTAGTTGAAGAAGAATTGCCAGGATGGTTA
>Ga0209142_1000578_pt1 | contig 24537 bp, 23 predicted proteins | sample SaaInlV_120m_DNA_FD_184678 | JGI IMG/M metagenome (GOLD analysis project Ga0209142, IMG submission 184678) | Marine microbial communities from expanding oxygen minimum zones in the Saanich Inlet - Saanich Inlet SI074_LV_200m_DNA (SPAdes) (version 2) | ecosystem: Environmental > Aquatic > Marine... | reverse complement strand
TTCACGACATAAAATTGATATAAATTTTTTAACATCACTTTGATGCTCTAATACATGCCGAGATACTACTAAATCAGGATTATCATTCTGAATACAATAATATTCTGCGAACTTATTTACCCCCCCTGATGGCAAGGGTTGTCATGTTTTATATCTACATTGCACATCTCCCAACTTGGATCATATGCATTATAAATAACATTCTTTATGGAATTATTTAACATAGTGGCAAATTGGCAATCGCCGGCTCCAACCTCAACTACTTTATATATTTTATTCAAAGGTCTCTTTGTATCCATATTAGAAATAACAAACTTAACAACATTACTTAAATATTGGTTAAATACGTGAGAGTCAGATCTACAAGCATTGTATTCAACCTTATAATTAAGTTGCTTATAGATAGAATTAAACAAGAAACCGCAGTCATGACAAAGTACAAAGTCAACGTCTGCTTTCTTTGCCTTTAAAGCATCTTCTTGTGTATTTAAATAATTTAGGTTATAAAGGGGTAAATCCTGGTATTTAAAAACCCTCGCTACATTACTTGAACCACAGAGCTTGCACTCTAAAGTCGGTTTATTATTTATCGGTTTGATCATAGTAAGTTATTCTAGTTCCTGATGTATCCAACCCAACTTGAAAATGAAACAATCCATTTAGTGCATCAACAACACTTTTTTGTTTTTCTGGCTCAACATAAAACATTAAAAAACCACCTCCACCAGCACCCAATAGCTTGCCTCCAATGGCGCCAGCCCTTCTTGCTTTAATGTAGTATTCATCAATTTCACTTGAAGAAATAATACCTGTCAGACTTTTTTTAAGTTGCCAATTTTCATGCAGGATTTCTCCTACTTGATTTAAATCACCATTTTCTGACAATGCCTCTCTTAATGGGGTAACTAGGTTTTTCATCTCTCTCAATACTGCTCTTTTTTGAGAAGTTTGTCTATTTTGAACTTGCAACACCTCACTAGCATCTCTTTTAAGTTTAGTATAGAAAAGAAGTAGGTTGCTCTCTAATTTAGAGTGCGCCTTTGGACTACAGAAGATCGGCTCTACTGTGACCTTTTCATTAGCATGAAAAGTCAGTACATTTAAATCTCCATACGCAGCAGCAAAATGATCCTGCTTACCCATAGTGCGCTTTAGTATGCTTACTTCAATTTTAGCTGCAGATTCTGCTAGAGTGTACTTTGTTACGAATTGCCCCTTTAATGCATACAGAGCGTGCATTAATCCCACTGCAAACGAACTCGATGATCCTAGCCCTGTGCCTGCTGGAATATCTGCAAATGTTGTAATTTCTATTGGAAAATCGATTTCCATCAACCGCAATGCTTCTCGAGCAATTGGATGCTCTATGTCTTCAATTCGATTTTTAAACTCAACCTGACTCCAGTTAATACGATACTTATATTCTACAATTCCTATTTGTCGTTTGACAACCACATAGATATATTTGTCTATTGATGTACTAAGCACCTGACCTGGTTCTTCAGCGTAGAACGAACGAAGATCCGTGCCTCCACCAACAAAACTTATTCTAAATGGTGTACGTGAAATAATCATACAATTTTCAAACTTGATAATGGTGAAAAATATTTGAGTATTATATCTATTGAGTCGAGTATTGAAGTTGATGAATGAATAGGCTGCTCTTCGTTTGTCAAATTCTTCAACTCAGCCTCCTTTCCGATAAAAATTGAGCCACATCCTGCTTTCTCCGCTGTTTGGCAGTCTCTAGTATCATCTCCAATCAACAGTGTTTTATCGAGCCTAAACAGGTGATCCTTACTGGCTTGAAATAACATCCCTGGGTTTGGCTTTCGACAAAAACACCCTTCATCCCAATGGTGCGGACAAACATAAATATCTAAAATTTCAATATTATCCTTTTGGAGCTCATCTTTCATATTCTGATGAATACGGTCTAATTCATCAAGTTCGACCATGCCTCGCGCTATCCCAGCCTGATTGCTAATCACAATGAACTGAAATCCCTCTTGAGCCAAATGTTTCATAGCTTCACGAGTCTCTTCAATCCACTCAAAATCTTCCCATATAGTGATGTACTCACCCTTTTGGGCTTTATGGTTGATTACTCCATCCCTATCAATCAATATTATTTTCTTTGGCTTAAGGTACTCTTCTGTTTTTTTCCAACGGTCTGGATCTGAAATACTGTGATATTGGTCATTTTGAATCCAAGCACTTATTTGTTGCTGTGACGCCATTTTATGCAATATTAAAGAAAAACTACAATCTGGATCATTATAAAAGCTCAACACCTTATCTTTTTCTATAATCATGTACCCAATCTCTACATAATTAAGATTTATATCAGATCTATTATTGTCATATTTTTGAACAACACATATATTATTCAATTCAATATTGCCAGGATTTTTAGGTGACACCATAAATGTTATAGGCTTGTGGTTTTTTTTATGAAATGCAAAAGCTTTATTTAATGAAAAAGATGCGAAATTATCGGAATATAGTAATAAAAATATATCGTCTATTTTTTCTTTGGCTTCCCATATCCTCTTTCCCGTATCCCACTCTACTGGTCCTTCAGAGTACTCAATCTGCCAACCCCATTCACTACCATTATCAAAGTAGTCTTTTATTTTTTCTCCAAGATACCCTGTAAGCAAAACAAACTTATTAATACCTTGCTCGTGCAATTGTTGCAATAGATACCATAAAAATGGTCTACCATTGCATGGAATCATTGGTTTTGGAATATAGTCTGTGTATGGTTGTAAGCGTGTACCAAGACCTCCACACAGTACAACTGCTTGTTGTAGTCTCTTCATAATTTATTGAAATCATTCCATGTTCTCTTGATGCCACTCTCGAGTGCTATTTTTGGACTCCAGTCCAACTTCTTTTTTGTTGCATTGATCCCAGCCCAAAAATTGGTATCTGCAGTGCTATTCTTAGTCTCTCTTTCGAGTTGTTGAGTATGAAGATCAGTGCCAAGTATAATTTGCTCGGCATATCTGAAAATATCAAGCACAGTAGCTGATGTTCCTGATCCTAAATTATATACTCCTGATGATATTTTTTCACTAGTAATCGCTGCATAAAACGCGTCTATTACATCATCTATAAAAATATAATCATTTGCATTTTTTGGCGTTCTTAGATAAGGTAACTCGTTATTTTTTAAACTGGACAAGATAGTTGGAACAAGAGACCCGGGCCTTTGACCAGGTCCATAAACATAAAAAATCCGAAGCCATCCAAGAACAACCACTTTCTGAGCACATCTCATTGACAGCCATGAATAAATCGAATGCTTTGCCCAGGTAAAGTGGTCTTTAGGAGAGCCTGCATCGGTTTCTTTACACTCGCCCTTGGTCTTATTGTATTCAAGGCAACTTCCAGAAACCAGAATTTTTTTACAACTCTCGATCTCCAATACAAAGGCTAAAAATTCCAGCGATTGATTGAGATTCAATAATGATTTCTTGAAAGAGAAGTCAGGAATATCTTGCCATGATAAATGTATTACAGTATCAGGACTAAATATTTTGACCTCTTCTCTATATGATTCTGGTAATGATAGATCTGCCTTCAACCACTGAACTTTACTGGTTGTTTTAGTTTCTATGCATGTACGAGATAAGGCCATTACTTCACAGCCTGACATACTTAATTTTTCTACAAGCGCTGATCCAACAAAACCAGATGCACCGGTAATGAGTACTTTTAAATTATTCACTGATAAAGTCTGGCAAATTAATATCTTTTTCAGATATTAATTTTGGTTCACAAGGCCATTTAACAGAAAAGACAGGATCATTGTAGCGAATACCGTGATAGGTATTGGGGCTGAATGAATCGCCCATATAATAATGAACGACGGTGTTATCCTCCATAGTTAAGAATGCACTCGCACATCCTGCAGGCACATATATACTCTCCTTTGTTCCTGATGTTATTGACAGTGACACCCATTGCTTATAAGTCTTAGAACTCCTTCTAATATCCAGAACTACGTTGTATAAAGCCCCTGTTACACAGGTGATTATTTTTGACTCCTTGCTCGGTTCAGATTGATAATGAAACCCTCGAAGTGTATGTTTATGAAAATTTTCCGAAATATTTCCTTGCTTTACATCGAAGGCAATTCCATGTTGTTCAAACTCATCTGTACAAAAACTTCTTCTAAAGACCCCTCTATCATCTTGATGTAGATCGGGTTTTATCAGATACATCCCATCAATTTTCTGTTGTAAAAATTTCATAAAATGTACGGATCATTAGGAAGTGGAATAATAAATTTCCCTTTATATCCAGAATCTCTCAATTCCTGAATGATTTCATCTTGAAAGTTCCATGCAAGCAACAGTATTACATCTGAGTCTGCAATAAATTCCAGGCCTTCTTCGAATGAGACTACAGGTATGTTTGAACCAGCTGTCATCAATCCATTTTTCATTGGGTTTTTATCTATAACAACTGAGATATGTTTATTGGTAATCCCACAAAAATTTAACAATGTGGAACTACGAGCCGAAGCACCATAGGCAGGTATTTTTTTATCACTCTGCATAACCATTTTCTTGAGTTTCTCTGAATGGACTGTCACTTGATCGGAGAATTCAACCCACCGATGATAAGAATTAATGTTGTTTTCCAGTTCTTTCTTCTCATGTTTTATTAACTCTTTAGTTTTTTCTTTTTTATTTTTAGAAAAATATATGACCCAAGATCCGCCACTAATAGGACTTAACATAACATCAAATACATGTAAACCATATCTTTCAATCAACCCACTGATAGTTTTTAATGTGTAATAAAACAGATGCTCGTGGTAAATATAATCATAGTGAAGCTCTTCAAGGATTAAACCGGCATTATGTACTTCAATAATTCCTACGCCACCTTCATTTATGAGAGTATTTATTCCGCCTATAACAGAATGAATTTCTTTAACATGCGGAATTACATTCCTAGCAAATACAATATCAGCCTTCCCTTCTTTTTCCACCAAACGCTCAGCTAAATCCAGAGTAAAGAAATCAGCTTTAGTAGGGATACCATTTTTTACTGCGAGTTCTGCGATATTTTTTGCTGGATCAATACCTAAAACCTTACAACCCTTCTCAATAAAACGTTTTAAAAATGTACCATCATTACTGGCAATCTCAACAATATATGGAGATTTATTCTGATCGACAACTTGAGATAGGGCTTTTTTTGCAAACTCATGACTATACTGTTCAGCCGTTGCTGATGTACCTGTAACCCATAAATATTCGCCAAAAAGATACTCTGGGTCTACGTCTTCACCCAATTGTACGGTAGAACATTTTTGACAGTACATCAGCCTTAAAGGAACATCTGGCGGTCTCTTCTCATCACTTCTATACAAACTATTCGCAGGTGGCTGCTCTCCAAGATCTAGCACCTCTTCTATATTATCTGATCCGCATATACGGCAACACTCTATTGTTTCGTAAATTTCACTCATTTAATGCCTATCCTAAATAAAAATCTGTTGGTGTAGAGTACAATATCTTTTATTTTCAATTGTTAACCACTCTAAATGTGTCATCTATTCTATTAGTCTCTTTTAGGTAAGATAGTTGCAGCAATCGAATAGTTTCATGCCCCCTGAACTGCTCTTCTGTAAAGCAAATTCGATCAAAAAATTCGACTAGCTCTTTACCACCCATATCAAGATCCCATTCTGGCTCATAGTAATCTTTTAATTCTTTCAATATTCTTTTAAAGCTTACTCTATAGGTTCTTGGGTCTGTATGCTCTCCAGTAAAAATCAACTCACTGCCTGGTACAGACCTTTGAGCAGCTTCAGCAATATCCCTAACTGTAAAATTACCATCTGGAATACCTACATTAAAAGCCCTTCCTGAAACCAATGCAGCCGGAGCCTCTAATCCGGCAATAAATGCTGCACATACATCTTTAATATGAACTACAGGCCTCCATGGAGTCCCATCACTCATAATTTCAATTTTTCCAGTAGTGTAAGCACAAGCAACTAGATTATTAAAAACAATGTCACAACGTAGCCTTGGGCTTGCTCCAAACACAGTTGATGGTCTCATGCTAGTGACTACAAAATTGTCCGAAGACATTTTATGTAATTGCTGTTCAGCATTCCATTTTGCGATTGCATAAGCTGTAACTGGACTTTTTTCACTATCATCTTCGTCCAATTCACTACTTGTATTTGATATACCATACATACTCTGTGAAGACGCATAGACAAAGCGAGAGACTCCAACATCTTTTGCCATCTCTGCAAGGCGCGTTGTACCATGACAATTTATATCTTCTGTTAATTCAGGGGAAAACTCACCTAAAGGATCATTCGATAATCCAGCAAGGTGAATTATAGCGTTCACTCCTTTTAAATCTTCTCTTGTAATGTCTCGGATATCTTTTGTTATTTTCAGATAATCTTCATCAAACTGTTCTAATAAGTTTTCTGAAAAGTAACCAGAATCATATCCGACAACTTCATAACCTTTCTCTTTTAATATAGGCATAAGAACCGCCCCTATATATCCTCTTTCACCTGTTACCATTACTTTCATAGTGTTTATTCCTTACCCTTAACTATAATTTTGTTTTCAATTAAATAATCTACTACTGAAAGCAGCCATGTCTGATGCGTTATTTCGACTATATTATAACTTTTGCTATCAACCCATAAATTAACATTACCCATCTCCCTCAATGGGTTATTATTCATAAATCCAGATAGTGTTATTATTGGAATATTCATACTTTTAGCTTTAGTCGCACAATTTATTATATTTTTTGATTGTCCACTACTACTGATTAGTACCACCAAGTCATTCTTATCTGCATAAAATTCAATTGCCTTCTCAGCCCAATGTTCGTACCCGTAATCATTAGAAAAACATGTTAACAAACTTGAATCATTAAAGCTTATCGCTCTAATGTTTGCAGCTTTTGTCAGATCTACTGCTACATGGCTTGCTATTGCCGCACTACCGCCGTTGCCAATAACTATAATTTTTCCAGAATTATTGACAACACCTTTAATGTATGAAACAACATTAATTAATAAACTGTTATCTACACTATTCGCCTTGTGATTCAACAGCTCATAGTAAGAATCAAAAAAAATTAAATTTTTCATATGTTTTTTTTACATAACATGTATGTACGATTGTCTTGGTTAATTATGCACTCATTATTTGCATATATTCAGTATTTATTCAAATACACTCGGGCCATAATTCTAAAATCATCACAATATCAATCTTTTTAAAGAATAGCCTATAAATGTTACTTACTAGACCCGTTAAATTTCCAAGCTGCTGTAAGCATACTTCCTATAAATAGAACAGATGAGTCTATTGAATTACTATTGCCTTCTTCAATCAAGTTGATATCTTTTCTAATTTTTTTAAAATCACTTTCTAGATTAGCATAGGGCATTTCTTCATGCTAAAAATGATGCGACACTAAACTAAACCCATATCTCGCCATTATATCATCTAATTGCTTAACCGATGAAAAATGCATATGGCCAACAAAAAATAAACTCCATTTTTCTCTATACACATCAAATGCAAATGATTGACCACTTGCAAGTTGAATCTAAGTTATACACTCCTGTTTTTCAATTTTAGCAACATTTTTACTTGCTTTTGAGTTCATCTCTTCTGTTACACTTTTATCAATTTTTATAATATCACCATAACATTGCACATCATAATTAAGATCTGGATCTTACACTTACCCCTGTCAGACAATGAGCAAAGTGTAGTGCCCTGACAAACTGTCATTGTTAAGCTTAATAGCAAGAATGCTACTGAGTTAGCAGATAAGGCCCTTAAAGTACTAGAGCCAAGTCAAGTAAGATTCACACCATTACTTACGATAATGGCTTAGAATTTTCCGAACATGAGCGCATGGCAAAAGCACTGGATGCAGACATATTTTTGCACACCCGTACTCTTCTTGGGAAAGAGGTATTAACGAGAATACCAATGGATTGATAAGGCAGTACTTCCCAAAGGGTACTGGCTTTAATAAAATTAAAAATTCTCAAATTGAATTTGTAATGAACCAACCACTACAACACTAGGCCTAGAAAAACACGGGGTGGTAAATAGCCTGTTGAGTTATTTCTAGGAGAAGATGTTGATTTATTAACGGCTTAGAAATAATTGCACTCTAATATGCGAATTCAAGACTCTTAATTCTGAGCTTTCCATGCTTTTGCATACCATCCTCCATCTTGCTTTAATAACTCTGAATGAGTGCCGGTTGACTCAATAGATCCCTGATTTAAGACTATAATGTTATCTACATTAGAAATATTTGCCAAATTATGGGATACAATAATAACCGTAGTATTTGTATTATTACCAATATCAGACAGTGTCTGCTTGAATAAAATCTCCGATTCAATGTCCAAATTACTAGTTGGCTCATCCAAAATAAGAATAGGTGCTTTTTTTAACAGCACCCTGGCAAGGTCCAGCCTTTGTCTTTGCCCACCAGAAAGTTTAATTGCACCATCATCCAAAACAGTGTTGATTCCTTGTGACAATTGATGGATAAATTCTTCTGCTCCAGCTAATTTTATTGCTTCTTGTACCTCGTGATCAGTTACATTTATACTGCCATATAAGATATGATTTTTAACTGTGCCATGAAAAATTTGCGGTGATTGAGGTGCGTATGAAATCAACCGACGAAAACTTTTTAAACTATATTTCTCAATATTAATACCATTAACTTTAATTACACCTTTGGTAGGGTGTCGTAATCGTGGAAGCAAATCAATAAGTGTTGACTTCCCACTTCCGGAAGGGCCAACAATCGCTGTTATTTTATTTTTTTCGAACTCTACTGTAATATCTTTTAATGCATTAACTTTACCCCCCTCATAGCAGTAATCAACATGATTTATTAAAATTCCTTGATTCAATTGACTCAAGCATTTAGTTCCATCGTCTTTTTCTCTTGAGCCTTCTATCACCTCAAGACGCTCCGCCAACACCTCTGTCGACCCTAGTAAACTTTTTATGCTTTGTATTTGCATCACAATACTTTTTACAACTGGCATTAAACGCATAATAATTACTAAATACAATCCAATAATCTCAACTTGTAATTGTAATACGCTATAGGAAAAATATAGAAATACAAGACTCAAGCCAACAACAACAGGCTCTATCAAGGTTTCTGTTTTTGACTTTAAAATAGCAACGGAAACATAATTCTTGCGCTGTCTTAAAGTCAAATTATAGAATTCAGACTTCTCTGCTTCTTTAGCGCCCGATAAGCGCACTAAACGAGGGGATTTTAATCGACCAACTAAAAATTCTGACATTAATATATTTGCATGAACGAGTTTGCGACCAACTATGCCACTCTCACTAATCCACGTCTTAGGGGCTGCGCTAGCAATCAAAAATGCAACAATAGCGGATATTGTCATCTCCCATGACAATGCAATAAGCACAACAAAATACCCTAAAAACATTATTACATAAACCATTAAAGTCATAGGAAGCATAAGACTGACTACAGCCCCATTAACCTCTGTTAAAATGATATTCACTATTCCTCCAATAGGGACTTTATCATGATAAGAAGTTTCTGCATCCATATAACCGTCAAAAATACGATTTCTCTGAATTTGGATTAAACGCTGAGTTATTATAGTATTGTATATTACTCTAATATAAGTAAAAATTTGGCGCACAAGAAAGAAGCTAAATGACAAAACTAACAATACTGATAACGATGGTGCAGCATTAAAATAAGAAAACCCTTCAATAATATACTGCCACATACCTGAATTCGCAACCAACGCATCTATACTGCCTTCAAAACGAATAAATTGAAATATTGGCAGGAACATTCCCAGGCCAAACACTTCTGTTGCTGTTGCTGCAAAAGACAATAATAAAAAAATAAAAATATCTCTGTAAGATAGGCCAAAATTACCTGAACGAATTACCCATTCAGAGATATATTTTACTACTGTATTTTTTCTAAGAAAAATCATTACACATCCTAAATTAGTCCTAAATAGAAAGAATAACAATTCAAAGGCTTTTTGCCATAAAGCTTCCCACCTTTCATTGCATCTCTTTTCCTATTTCGATTAGATACTCACCATAATCTGTTGATTTGATATCGGTGCCATATTTGATCAATGTTTCTGCATTAATCCAATTGTTTCTACAAGCTATCTCTTCTAAGCATGCCACTTTAAACCCTTGCCTATGCTCTATTGTCTGTACAAATTGCCCTGCATCCATAAGACTATCGTATGTTCCAGTATCAAGCCATGCAAATCCACGTCCAAAATTTTCCACGTGTAGTCTACCTTGTCGCATATATTCTTTATTAATATCTGTAATTTCCAACTCGCCTCTTGGTGATGGTTTGATAGTTTTTGCTATTTGGACAACATCGTTGCTGTAAAAATAGAGGCCGGTTATTGCATAATTCGACTTCGGATTAGAAGGCTTCTCTTCTATAGAAATTACTTCATTATTTTTATCAAATTCAACAACACCAAAACGCTCCGGATCTTTGACCTGATAACCGAATATAGTCGCCACATCCTCTCTTTGCATCGCTTTTTGTAAAAAAAATTTTAATCCTTGTCCATAAAATATATTATCGCCAAGTACTAAGCTTACAGGGTTATCTCCAATAAAACTTTCACCAATTATAAATGCTTCTGCAAGTCCATTTGGCCGCTCTTGTTCTGCATATTCAATAGATACCCCAAAACGACTTCCATTGCCTAAGAGTCTTTGATATAAATGCAATTGATCTGGAGTCGAGATCAGCAATATATCTTGGATATTTGCCAACATAAGGACGGATAATGAGTAATAAATCATTGGCTTATCATAAACATGCAGTAGTTGCTTTGACACAGCTTGCGTTGTCGGATATAACCTAGAACCTACGCCACCCGCTAAAATTATCCCTTTTCTTTTTAACACTCTAATTATTAACCCGTATCAGACCCAACTTCTCTCTTTTATAGGACCCATTTTGAACTCTTTTACACCAAGTTTGATTATTTAGATACCATTCTACTGTTTTCTTAATGCCAGTTTCAAAAGTCTCTTTTGGTTGCCAATTTAGAGTATTTTTTATTTTAGTTGTATCTATAGCATACCTAAGATCATGCCCTGGTCGGTCATTTACAAATACAATAAGATCATGATACGATTTAGCCTTTGGTCGTATAGACAGGTCTTTCTCTCCTAATATATTGAAAATTTCTTCTACTACTTGCAAATTAGTTCTTTCATTATTCCCACCTATATTATAAGTTTCACCTATTTTTCCATGTAAAAGCACCTCAACTAGAGCTTTTACATGGTCTTCTACATGCAGCCAATCTCTAATTTGATCGCCTTTTCCATAAATAGGGATGGGCTTTTTATTGATGGAATTTAATATAATGAGGGGTATTAATTTTTCTGGGAACTGGTAGGGGCCATAATTATTTGAACAATTAGTAATCATTACTGGTAATTCATATGTACGTTGCCATGCTCGCACTAAGTGATCAGCACTAGCTTTAGATGCTGAATATGGCGAACTTGGAAAATAAGGACAATCCTCAGTAAAAGGGGGATCTGTATTTCTTAAATCACCATACACCTCATCAGTTGAAACATGGTGAAAACAAAAAATTTTTTTATTTTCTGCTGTTAATCCTAGCCAGTATTCTTTAGACACCTCTAAAAGATTATAGGTACCAACGATATTAGTTTGAATAAACGCTGCAGGGCCATCAATAGATCGGTCTACATGAGATTCAGCCGCAAGATGCATTATTTTTTCAGGCTTATATTTAGAAAAAATTCTTTGAAGATCTTGCCTATTACAAATATCAATCTTATCAAATATATATCTATCATTTTTTTTAACAGACTCTAAAGACTCTAAATTTCCTGCATAAGTCAATTTATCTATATTAATTACAACATGCTTAGTTTCATTAATTATATATCTAACTACCGCTGATCCAATAAACCCACATCCACCAGTTATTAAAAACCTCATACATTAACCCGACTAATAAAAAAATAACTTACTTAGTTTTACATAAAAACATAAAATAGAACTTTATCTACCTTTGTCACCTTCAAACTTCCAAACTGCTGTAATCATACTGCCTAAAAATGGTACAGATGAATTAACTAAAGACTTATTCCCGCTTTCAATTAAACTAATATCTTTTTTAATTTTTTTAAAATCCATTTCAGGATTGGCATAAGGAGTCTCTTCATATTGATAATGATGTGATACCAATCTAAAACCATATTTTTTCATTATATCATTCAAGTGTTTAACTGAGAAAAAATGCACATGATCAACAGAAAATAAGTTCCATTTTTCTCTATACACATCAAATGCAAACGACTGCCCATTAGGAGTTGCAGTAATATACAAATACCCACCTATATTAATAATCTTGCTTATCTTATCAATTACAGAGACAGGATCAACAAAATGCTCTATAACGCCTCGCAACATAATAAGATCATACTCAACATCAAAATCCATTTTTGTAATGTCACCCACACGAATTGGTATATCAAATAACTCTTTAGCTTTATTTTTGCATTCACTTGAAAACTCTACACCATGCCTAGTAAAATTATTTAAATCAAACCTAGACAGAAAATATCCGGCGCTTGAACCAATATCCAGTATATTCCCCTGTTTCACGTAATTAAGTATCCAGTCTCGATCAATATCATACATTGTATTTCTCTTCTCTTCTAGATCTTTGTCTAATAATCGACTACTTAAGTACTTTGAATATAGTATTTCTAGACCGGTATCATTGTAGTATGGATTAACAGATATCATTCCACATTCTCTACATTTACGTGCAGTTAAGTATTCTTTTTTAGCAAAAATATCGAACTGTTTCTCACCACAAACAACACATGGTCTTATGTCTGTATCCATATATCTATACATTATGTCTAAATTCATACCGTGCCTTTTTTTATATAATTAGCTATATACTTAGTAGGTTGAGAATAGTTCATATTTGTATTGTCTAAAATACACTCAGCATAAACCCTGCCCGCCCTTCTTGCCACTATGTCTACTTGTGTGACATCATAATTACAATCAATTCTAGACATAGATAAATTAGATAATTCAGAATAACTTTCACCTGTAGAGCTCTCAAATTCTTCAACTATGCCTAATACAAAACTACTTAATAAGCTAGGGTTTTTGCAATGATACTTTGTAAGAGTACTAATTGTTACCAGATCAGATATTGAACGCATAGATCTATCTAATGCTTTACTAACAATTTTCTTAGAATGATGATGATGGTAATTAAGAAAAGACATATAAACTTAAAAACCTACTTCTTCTCTAGAAGAAACCAAGATATATCATCTTGAGGAAACATGTTATCCTTATGATACTTAAAACCATAATCCACTAAAGAAACATTTGAATATAACTGCATAAACTCTCCGGCAAAATCTCTCTTGTATAATCTGTCTTTATTGCCACGGTAAAGTACAGATGTTGGGGTCGGACTATAGTACTCTGCTATTACTATATATTTATCAGAACAATCGTATATTTTTTTGTAAACAGCGCTTAAATCATCTGGATCAATATGAATAAGGACAGCTTTAATTAAAACTAAATCAAATTTTATGCTTGTACTGTAATCTAGTATAGGGCATTCTTCAACGTTAACTTTGCTACTACTCTTTAGTATTTCAACTGCCTTTGAATTTATTTCAACCCCATAAAGCTTAGCATTAGGAATAATTGAATTTATCGCTTTCAAGTTATTGCCGACATTGCATCCTAACTCTAACACACTATTAATGCTATTTATTTTTCTAAAAATCTCAGAAAATAATACTGTATTGCTTGCAATAGAGTCTAATTTATTTCTTCCTATATAATCATTGCCAAACTCGCCCTTCCAAAATTTTTCATGATTTTTTTTTCTTTTATCATTATTCATATAAACCTTTATAATTAAATTGTTGTTATTTATAACAAACACTCCATATTACTAACATGAAGCTATTTTAAATAAAAATATACGCAATATTACACATACTTTTAAGATCAGACTACAATAATAAGCATTCTTTTAATTTGCGTTTATCAAATTTTATTAGGTTATTACTATCTGTTATAGTTGCAGGTACATAATCCACTCTTTTCCCCAGCTCTTGCCGCAAACCTTTATCAACTATATTTGTATCCACATCAATTAAGACTACCCTTCTATTAGTTTCCAATGCAAAAGCAAATGTTGTAGTTGATGTATATGTAAAAATAAACGCATCTGCCTCTTTCCATGAGTTTTCAAATGCATCATATATTACTTTATCAGCTATATTGTCAAATAAACCATACACTTCATTTTTCCTATCAGGGTGCGCCTTGTACAATACATTCAATCCTAATTTCCTTAGCATTGTTAAAATATCATATTCAATATTAATTTTTTGCACGAAAAACAACCCTCTTTCATCTGTTTTTTTATCGCAATTCATAGGGAAACCAATCAACATAACACTCTTAATCTTCTTTTTAGATTTTGATATTGATTGACTGTTATATAGTAATTTAGAAGGGCTTACCGAATAATATTTAGTGCCTGTTCTTTTTTCCAATTCCAAACATGAATAAACTTTTTTATATTGATCAGCAATACCTTGAGTGGGGACTATTATATTTTTACAATGGGTCATTGAACCTTTGTGCATCTGACTTAAAATAGTAGCCGCAAAATCTCCGCCATGATGAAACCCAAGAACTTTACAACCAATGCGTTGATAACCAATAGATGCAACTCTATGCATTGCACTAGCAACTTCTGTGACTAAAAATTTATTACCGCTATCTGAATCAAGTATGTTTACATAGGCATAAGTCATTTCTTTAAACCTATTCCCCCAGCATAACTTTATATCCCTAATATCTATACCATCTAAAAACATAGGTTGATTAGCCTTCAATTTTTCTAGATAAGGAGAAATAAGCTTGTTCATTATATCTTGACAATGCTGATTAACTAAACTCTCTTTATTTGTATCAAAACTCAACACATCATAAACATCTTGATAATCACAACATATCTTATTTTTTACAACATATTCTCGTGCAAGGCCACTATTACTCCCAAAAAATATATAATTTTTACTAGAAAAAAAACTATATATAACCTTATGGATAGGCAAATGCCTATTAAAAACTACATTCTTCACAACCCTTCGAATAACTCTAGTTAATTTACTATAATATGGGGAAAATAATGAATATTGCTTGCCAAGTTTATTCCAATCAGGATTTAAATAATCTTGAGAATCGACTCCAAATAAAATATCTATATTGCTTTTATGTGCATAATTTTTCATATAATTGTAATGAAAAATCTTTAATAGAGAGCCTTGAAATTTGTAATCTATTAAAGCAATGTCAAATAAATCTCCCTTTAATTCAAACATCAGATCTTCATACTGTTGATACATATACTTGCTAAATTCCTGGTATTCTTCTTCTGCAACTGGCCAATTTTCACTGCCTCTAAAGTGATTTATACCCTGGTCTCTTATCACAGACACATCTGCAACAATATATTTATTTATTATTGGGGTCTTATTCTTCATATGGAGCACCTCTATTTGTGCTTATGTTTATTCCAAAATCTTGGATTAGTCCAGGACTTATTCATTGATGAGATCTCACTGATTGCATCTTTAATATCCGTATTGATAAATACCAAAGAAGCTTTCTCTATTTTCTTTAAGTTTCTTATATTGGTTGTTCCAACTAATACCTGATCAATTAACTGCAATGAACATATATATGCAACAGAAAGTTCAATCAGTTCTAAATTACACTGTCGCCCAAGTAATTTAATTCTATTTAATAAAGAAATCATCTCATTTGCGTCAGCAATATTCTCCATAATCATATTAGGTTGAAATATAATGCCCTGCAGAAAAATAGATCTAGCTGCTATTTTTATTGTAGACCCGGATGCAACTATATGGTTATAGAAAGATGTGTCTAAAATATTAGCAGGTATTTGCACCCAATCAAAACTATTTGATTCTAGAACGTAATCCAGCTCATCTATACTATAGACAGAGGCCCCCATCTCTTTAATTAGACCTTCATTTTTTAATTCCTTTATCCCTTCTAGTACACGTTTATTTGATATAACTGATATCTCATTTTGATGTAAATAACAAAGATTTATAGGCCCTAAGTTTTCTATCGATTTAAGTATCGATCTCCTCATTTTTGACACAACAAGCTCGTCATAAATGTCCAAACTATCAATCTTCGTAGAGATAAATAGTTTTTTCTTATTTTTTCTAATAAAGTTGCCTATTATTTTTTCAGAATTTTCATAGCGCGGTGAAGTATCAAAACAAGTTATTCCAATTCTTGTTGCCATAGACAGCAACATATCATGTTGATCTGGACTGTTAGCTATAGAATACCCATATGAAGGAGTTCCAACTTTTACTGTTCCAAGGCACAGCTTACTGCTCATTAAAACTTAAGCCTATTATTTGCGTCTTTTAAGTCTGCTAAATTATCAATATCCAAAACCTGATCGGACTCTATTATTATTGGTAAAATTTTTTTTCCACTTACTGATCCTGATAATAAAGTTTCCCTTCTTACAACTTCTATATCACCTGTCTGAAAATATACATCTGGCAAAATTTGTCTTGGTAAATTATACGGCTCTGTCATCGCGCCTTCATGCGATTCTACAAAAGACTCTATGTATTTATCAGAAGATTTCCATTGTCTATATGGATGTTGGCTGGATTTTGTAACTGCACGAACAGATGAGGCTTCTGGATTTTTCACCAAAAGATCTATACTTTTTTCGATTAATCCTGCTGGCCGCAAAGGAGAGGTTGGGCGCAATAAAACAAATATATCTGCAAATTCATTATAAATTTCCTGGCATTGCAACATTGCATCATTTAGAACAGAAAAATCTTGAGTTAAGTCTTCAGCATAAATAGATGGCCGCATAAATGGAACCTCTGCTCCATAATTCACTGCTATTGATGCAATCTCTTTATCATCCGTAGAAACTATTGTTCTATCAACATACTTAGAATGTAATGAATAATCAATAGAGTACTTAATAAGAGGACTTCCATTTAATTCCCTGATATTTTTCCTCGGGATTGACTTACTCCCTCCACGCGCTGGGATAATTGTATATATAAGCATTAACTATTTTTATAAGATGAAATGACTTTTTCTACCTTTAATAAATTCTTTTTAGCAATTTCATCATACTCTATAAGAATCTTTCCAGCATCAGAACACACGCCAAACAATTCTTTTGGATATCTATACGAATCAACAATTACATCGTATTTATTACCTATATAACCTCCAGATACTACATAAACACCGCACTCCAATAGTCTTCTTCCATATTTATTTGATAATAAGTCATTCATGGCTGTTGCTGACAAAACTAACGATCCAATCATTGGTGTAATATCAGCTCTCCATGTTCTTATATTTCGTTCTGCACACGCTCTAATTGCATCAGTAGATATTGTTCCCTTTCCAACATCCACAACAACACCATTACTATTCATAACCATAACCATCTCCGGACTTATTACTGGTTCTGAATTAGTGCAGCCAATTACGGCATCAGCATCAATAGATGAATAAATATCATTTGTTGAAATTGAAATATTAGACAAAACATACTTGTGTTTAATATTATTAAGAGCTGATGCAATCAAACTAGATTTTTCTTGGTCGCGTGTTACCATGTGTATATTTGCTCCACTTTCAGCCAATTTTAGAGCAAGTTTATTACCTATATTCCCCGTACCATATATCACTATCTTCAATCCACTTAGATCAGAAAATATGTTGACTAAATACATCCACACAGATTCTAGTGTAATATCGTTACCCTTGTATTCATGCATTATACTTGTTTTAATAATATCCTTACACATAGAGCTTATATTTCCTAACTCAATCCTATTATTATCTTCAGGTTGAAAAATATTTAAGTTGAAATATTTATAAGGCCTTATATCTGGATTTATTATTAAAGGTATTTTTTTTTCTACATCAACAAAAAAATAATCCACCAAACCGTCAACTTTTGATGATAGTATTGCTGCTTGAGTTTGCGAATAAACAATACTACCAATAACATATCCATTGGCTATAGTGCGAGTAGGTGTTAAATATGGCTTACTATTTTTTGAAAAATTTGCAGTAGTGCCAATCATAAAAACTATTATTTCATTACTTTTCTTACTGCTTCTTAATGAATTGATTCTAGATAAAATAGTATCAATCCAACTCTTTAAATATGGCAAATTCTCCGAATATTGTATCATTACTATTTAATTAAATCCCACTGTACAGGGTAATCACTTTCAACACTGCATGCGACTTTACGACCCACAATTAAAGGTAAAAATTTTGGATGGATGCCCACGCCAGGGGATTTTATTTCGATACTATTCTGTGTAATTATTTCTCCTTCTTTCATATCCACTCTAAAGAAAATACTTCTCCGTAAGTCTTGTACAGTTTTAATTTCAGATGGCAAGACTCCATATCCATGATCTAACAGTGATAGCTCTATTCTTCGGATGCTCTTTACTAAACTTGATAACTCAGATGGAACTAATGAAAAATTATGATCTGGCCCATCCATATTTTTATCAAATGTATAGTGCTTTTCAATAATCTTTGCCCCTATAGCTACTGCAGCTATAGATATATCTATACCTGTCGTATGATCTGAATAACCCACAATACAATCAAATGTAGATTTAAGACGATTTATCATCTCAATATTAGCATTCTCAGCAGGACATGGGTATATAGAAACACAATGCAACAGCACAACATTAGGGTTGTTCTCTGATAATACGGCATCAATAGCACTTTGGATATCAGATAGTTCTGACATTCCTGTAGAAATAATTATAGGTTTTTTAGTTTGTGCAACTTTTTTTATAAGGGGTATATTAACAAGATCCATTGAAGATATTTTATACGCCTCACAATTTAACTCTTCTAACATAGCTAATGACTCAATATCAAATGGCGTAGAAAATATTGTTATACCTTTATCTCTTGCATATTGGAATACCTCTCTAGTCTCATCTTTATTTAATGACACTTTATCAAGAAAATTTGAAGTGCTCTCTTGTGAGTCAACTAGCTCTTCATAGTATCTAGCACCTCTAACTTTTGATGAGAGCCTTCCTTTTTTATAAGATTGTAATTTAACTGCTTGTACACCTGATGATATAGCTTTGTCTATCATCTTCTTAGATAAATCAACGCTGCCGTTATGATTTAAGCCAATTTCTGCAATTACATAGCATTGTTCATGGCCTCCAATTTTCTTTCCACAGAGGTTAAATGACTTAGAAGGATATATACGACTTTTCTTAACTAAATTTTCTGTATGTAAGCTATTATCTTCACTTAATAAAACCGCCAAGTCTAATGATTTTGCAGTAATTACTTGAAGATCAGAATACTCGTACTCAGCAAGAGATCCGTGAATATAAAGATTATTTATATTATCTAACTTCCCCCTAACTCTTCCTAATTCAGACTCATAACCAACGTTAATTCCAGGATACAAAGGCCCAGCATCTATAAGATGTTTCTTTATTATTTCAACATTTTTGTTGACAATCGAGGTGGAAATTAGCTGTTGAACGCAAGTGTTAATCAACGTCTCACTGTCATAAACAGCTTTATCCTTACTTGTTTTGTCGTCATATGCAATTTCACAAGTTAAGATAGAACAACCTTTTGGTACGGATTTACTGCCAAAACTATCTTGCAAAGTGACACGATGGAATATATATTGATCATCGTCAAAATAAAGCCAATCGTACCCCCCTGGTAGAGTAATTTTTTCTGATAGAACAAGCGCTACAATCTTTACATTTCTGTACCATAATTTATTTTTTATTCCTAACATGTCTGCCAACCTTGTCATTGGCACTGTAGAAATTACAGTATCATTCTCCGAAATTTCAATCGATTCTTCGTGATTAAGTATAATTTTTGATATACTGCTAAATGCACTAACTGTTGATAAATCTACATCAGTTAATTTTTTATTGTATTCTATTAAAACCCCTTTTTCCTGAAGTTTTCTTTCTATTTCTTCAGCTAGTACGCCACAGCCGTTCTTCAATACTCCTGCCCACTTCCCCTTACCAGAATGAAATGGCCTCTTTCTTTTCCGAATTTCAATTCTACGTGGTGCAAATTTTGCAGATAAATCTTTAGTTGCAATGCCCCATAATTTTTCTGGATATTTTTTAAAAAATAATTCTGAAAGATATTTTCCAGCCAAACCTTCAACGTACTCTGAATAGTTTGACGATTCAGCTAGACTAGTATTGGTATTTTTCCCTACTTCCTTTTGAACCTGGATATACTCTTCTTTAGTTAACTGTTCTTTTAAGCTTTCTAATGAAACTGGGTACTCATAAAGTTTATTATTTACATAGTTTGCACCATATAATTCAGGTGTCTCAATTTCATCAAGTAAAATACCTTCCCAATACTCTTGGATAGATTTATTAGCGGTATGAAATAAATGTGGCCCACAGTCAAATGAAAATCCATCTATGCGCTCAGTTCTTGCCAATCCCCCAACATAATTTAAACTCTCATATATACGAATTTTTTTTCCTTTTTTTACTAATTCTAAGGCAAGTGTAAGTCCACTAATGCCAGCACCTATTATATGGAATATACCGTCGTTTACCATGCCACCCAACCACCATCAATTGCAATATTTTGTCCATTTATATATGATGACAACTCGTAGTCTGCTAAAAAAATTACTCCTCCTGCTATTTCATCTTCTTTAGCCATTCTTTTGATTGGAACTTTATTTGAATAATTATTTACAAATCCTTCACCTTGTTTATTAAACACACCTCCAGGACTAATGCAATTAACCCTTATACCGTTACTTGCTAAATGTACTGCAAAATATTTCGTCATCTGAATTACGCCAGCTTTTGTGGCAGCATAAACTTCAGATGTGTTTCTATTACAGTCTGTATATATACTTGGATCACCACTAACCATTCCATATATAGACCCTATATTAATAATTGATCCTGAGCTGCTCGTCTTTTGCATTAACAATGATGCCTTTTGAATGCACAAAAAAGATCCATATAAATTCACCTCCATAACACCCATAAATTCTTCTTTACTTCGCGAAAGATAGTCGGAAAATACTGCAGTTCCAGCATTATTAACTAATATGTCTAATGTCCCACTATCGTTCTCTATCCTTTTAATAACTCCTTCAACAGACTCTTCTGAAGTTACATCCATATATGAAAAATAATGCTTCCTGTTTGTTAATTTTTCTAATTCATCTACTACTTCTTGGCATTTCTCTAAATCTATATCGCTAACCCAAACAGTAGCACCATTATTGGCTAACTCCTTGGAAAATACTCTACCTAATTGACCCGTTGCTCCTGTCACTAAGGCAACTTTCCCTATTAAATTTTTTGTTATTCTCATATGTTTATTCCCTACTAGATATAGAAGTTTTTATCCCCAAATCTTATCGAGGCTTAAAATATATTTAAAACGCATCAAAATGAGTATTATTTTGTTAGTACCTATCCCTTATACTACTCATGATAATCATAAAGTTAAATAGCCATTTTTTTGACACATATGGTCTCGTTCCGCCTCTCTTAAGTCCGCTTCCACCATTTCTTTAACTAATTCTATAAAAGTTGTTTTTGGAGACCATCCTAACTTCTTTTTAGCTTTAGTAGAATCGCCTAAAAGCGTTTCTACTTCTGTCGGACGAAAGTAGTATGGATCAACGGAAATAATTGTACTTCCTTTCCAGCTTCCTTTCTCATTTATTCCAGACCCTTCCCATTTAATGTTTATATTTAACTCTTGTGCTGCCACCTCTATAAACTCTCTAACAGTGTGCTGTTCTCCTGTAGAAATTGTATAGTCTTCTGGTTGCTCTTGTTGAAGCATAAGCCATTGCATTTCCACATAATCTTTAGCGTGCCCCCAATCTCTTTTTGCGTCCAAATTGCCAAGATAGAGACATTCTTGCAATCCAAGCTTTATCCTTGCTAGGGCACGAGTAATTTTCCTCGTAACAAATGTTTCTCCGCGAATGGGGCTTTCATGGTTAAAAAGTATGCCGTTACAGGCATAGATGCCATATGCTTCACGGTAGTTAATGGTTATCCAATAAGCATAAAGTTTAGCTGCTGCATAAGGGCTTCTTGGATAAAAGGGAGTAGTTTCAGTTTGAGGAATTTCTTGAACTTTTCCATAAAGCTCTGAGGTAGATGCTTGATAATAACGAGTTTTTTTCTCTAGACCTAAAATACGAATTGCCTCCAAAATTCTTAATGCTCCTAAACCAACAGTATCGGCAGTATACTCTGGGCTTTCAAAAGAAACAGCTACATGAGACTGGGCGCCAAGATTATATATTTCATCTGGCTTAATTTGTTGTATGATACGAACTAGACTCATAGAATCAGATAAATCACCATAGTGTAATGCTAAATGTGGAACATCTTCAGCAACATCATGTTGATCAGTGTATAGGTGGTCAATACGCTCTGTATTAAAAGAACTAGAGCGGCGCTTAATGCCGTGAACCTGATAACCTTTATTTAGAAGAAATTCAGCTAGATATGCACCATCTTGACCTGTAATCCCTGTAATTAATGCTTTTTTTATATACATATCTGCTCTTCTATATAACTTAAAATCCTATTTTTAGAAACTTCTAACGATGTTTCTAGACTTGTATCTACAACAATTTCTGCATTATCTGGCTCATCATATGGATTAATATCAGAATACCCAATAAGATCATTGATTACACCTTTATCTGCTGCTGCATACAAACCTTTTGTATCTCTTTTCTTTAGAATATCTCTGTCATTTTATCTAACTCTTACTACTTTGTTATTTGTTATTTGTTATAAACCATTCATAAGTTTCTTTAAGACCATCTTTTAAAGTAATTGCAGGCTTCCAACCTAAATTTTCTATTTTAGATACATCTAGTAGTTTTCTTTTAGTGCCGTCAGGCATTTTAGTATTGAAAACAATTTCACCATCAAATCCAACAACCTCTTTAATTGTTTGCGCAACATCTTTGATTGTAATATCTGCACCAGTGCCAATATTAATATGGGAAAGCATTGGATCTACCTTACTTTCTAATATTTTTTTATCAATATCCATAATATGGATTGATGCACCTGCCATATCCTCTACATGGAGAAATTCACGCATTGGCTTGCCACTGCCCCATAGCTCAACTTCCACTTCGTTGAGTTGAGAGTCGTCAGTTATTAGTCTTGAATCTTGAGTTTTTAATTGTTTTATTCCTTGCTTTGCAAGAATTTTTAAGATTTGATTATTAGTAGAGTTTTCCGCTAACCCTTTTATAGGATTATTTTTTATATCTTGTTTTATTGCTTTCCAATCACTTTTTTCTATGCATTTGGCCAAATGAATTTTTCGTATTATTGCAGGTATCACATGGGAATTTTCTAAATGAAAATTATCATTAGGCCCATAAAGATTGGTTGGCATTATACTTCTATAATCCATCCCATATTGGCGATTGTATGATTCACAGAGCTTAATTCCTGCAATCTTTGCAACAGCATACGGCTCATTTGTTGACTCTAAGTGACCGCTTAATAAATATTCTTCTTTGATTGGTTGTAACGATTCTTTGGGGTAAATACAAGAGCTACCCAAAAACAATAAATTATTTACTCCTGCCAAATACGAGCCATGAATAAGGTTTGCTTCAATCATTAAATTTTGATAAATAAACTCTGCAGGATAACTATCATTAGCATGAATACCGCCAACTTTAGCAGCAGCAATTACAACGTAGTCTGGGCTTTCATCTTGCAGAAAATTATGGACGTTTTGCTGATTGGCAAGATCTAACTCTGAACTAGAACATGTAATAATGTCTATAAAACCTTTTTCGCGTAACTTTCTAACAATTGCAGAACCGACCATGCCATTATGACCTGCAACGTAAATTTTATCATTAGAATTCATCATATATAGCTACCGCACTATTGCCTTAAAACTTTAAGGCAATAGTAACTAAAAAATAACTCCACAAAATTATACATATGCAATCAATTGGATATACAATTTCTTTGGTTTAAATTTCAAAAATTATAACACCCCAACAAATTAAGACAACAATTTAAGATTTCTTATTTCGAACGAGTTAAACTTAACCCGACAATTCGGAGTAAAAAATATGAGTAAAAAACGAACCAATTACACCTCAGCATTCAAGACTAAACTTGTTCTTGTAGTGGTCTGACAAACTGTAGTGGTCCGTTAATCTTGGACACATTTCAAGCCACTTTTTCCAATTCAGCCATCTTTTGAGCGGGTGTTATATAACCAATC
>Ga0209142_1000568_pt1 | contig 24883 bp, 30 predicted proteins | sample SaaInlV_120m_DNA_FD_184678 | JGI IMG/M metagenome (GOLD analysis project Ga0209142, IMG submission 184678) | Marine microbial communities from expanding oxygen minimum zones in the Saanich Inlet - Saanich Inlet SI074_LV_200m_DNA (SPAdes) (version 2) | ecosystem: Environmental > Aquatic > Marine... | reverse complement strand
GGATTTTTTATCATATTACGTAAATAATCGGAACGAAATATATCGGAATATTAAGTGTGTTGTAAAGTTGAAAGTCTGAAAGTTGAAAGTTTGAAAGTCATAAAGTTGAAAGTGGAAAGTTTGAAAGTCTGAAAGTTTGAAAGTTGAAAGTTGGAAAGTTGGAAAGTTGGAAAGTCTGAAAGTTGGAAAGTTGAAAGTCTGAAAGTTTGAAAGTTGAAAGTTGGAAAGTTGGAAAGTTGGAAAGTCTGAAAGTTGAAAGTTGAAAGTTTGAAAGTCTGAAAGTCAGAGGTTTAGGTTGTGGTTTATCATTTATCAAGTAGCCACTTCCATGCTGGTATTATGTGAATATTCTCCGGTAATTCTGATGTGCTTATTTCACTATCATAAATGATTAAATATCCCTTATCTAATTTAAATTCATTCATTGCTTCGGTTAATCCTAAAATTTCTCTATCCATATTTTCATGCGTTAGCAGGTAGCATACTTGAATGGCTTCTGAAATATTCAAGCCTTGCTTAATCACAAAATCGCATTCTCCCTTCCTTGAAAAATAAAATATCTCTTTTTTACGATTCAAGAGTTCTAAAAAAATAAGGTTTTCTAGTATTCGTCCTTTATTTGAAGAGAAGTTGAATCCTATTCGAGTTGAAAAACCCTGATCTACGGCATAAACTTTTCTTGGATTCAGAATTTGTTTTTTTAAAGAATAATCAAATTTGCGAAGATAATAAAATAGGAATGATTGAGAATAATAATTCAAATATTTATTCACACTGTTTGTGCTTTTAATCCCTGTTATTTTTTGCAGTGTTGAATATGAAAACAGTTTAGATACATTTGCAAAAAAGTAAACACCTATTTGCTTTAATTCATCCACTTGCGTAATACGATGACGTGCAATAATGTCACGATATAGAATATCCTTAAAGTATGCGTCTAATAATTCTAAATCATCCTCTTTTACGACCAATGGGAATCCACCTTTTTGGATGAAATCATTGAATGCTCTTATTAGAATTGGTTTTTCCTTTACGGATAAACGATTAAGATTAAATGTAATACGCTTATATCGACAATATTCATTGAAAGAAAAAGGAGCTAATTCAATCGTTTTATTCCTGCCCGTAAGGCTGGTTGAAATTTCCGAACTCAGCAATGATGCATTGGATCCAGTAACAAATATTTTTCTGTTTTGTTCATATAATCTGTTTACAAACTTTTCCCAGCCATTTATTATCTGAATTTCATCCAAAAAGAGAACAGCTTCCTTTCCATAAATTTCCTGGTGGATATGATCAATGTCTTCCAAAATTGCCACGTCTCCCATGATACGTTCATCATCAAAGTTGAAATAGCAAAAATCTTCATCTTGCAGCTGCATTTGCTGTTTTATCAAATAAAGCAATGATGATTTACCACATCGACGAACCCCTGTAATCACAACAACTTGTTCCGAACCTATAAATCTGCCCAGATCTACGTCTCGCTCAATAAGATTTTGATGCTCAGAAAATACTTCTTTCTGAGCTAACATTATTTCTTTAAGCCGGTCTCTATTCATTATATCTTTATCAGTGATAAGTTTAATGTTTTTTCTATCCTTACCAATGATAAGTTATGTCTGTTGCGATTTGGATCAAAATAAAATATTTAAGTCGGAAAGGCGAAAAAAGTCAAAAGTCTGAAAGTGTTTTAGTGTCCAGGTATTCATGTGTTGACGATAAAAAATATGTAATTTTCAAAATTATACCTTTAAAAATCCATCAATAGAAATACCAGATTGTTTCAGTATTGCTCTTAAAGTGCCTTCAGGAATATCACCGGGATGGTTGGGGATAGTGGTGTACAAACCTGTTTCACTGTTGTACCATATTTCATGACTCCCTGCAGCCTGGCGGTGAAAACCTAAACCTAACTTTTTTAGTTTTTTAATAGTTTTTCGATAAGAATGGTTTGCTAATCTTCCCAACTAAACACTTACAACTAATGGATAATCAAAAGATTTTTTTATCTTATGGGTTTTAATCTTCTGTTTTGTTTGAGCTTCAAACAATTTTTTGGCAACGTCCCTAGCGATTTCCAATGTTTCTGCTACAGTCCGCCCTTGAGCAACAAGACCTTGAATATCATCTGATGTAGCAAGAAAAACGCCCTCGGGAAGCTTTTTGATATGAATGTTGATTACTTTTTCCATGAAATATCCTTATTTGAATTTAACAGCTATCAATGAAAGCTAAAAGGTTAGCTGTGGAATTGAGAATTGATCCGTCTTCGTAAATACTTCGCCGGACAAGTTAAAAGTCGAAAGTCATAAAGTGGAGAGTCGAAAGTCATAAAGTGGAGAGTCGAAAGTCTGAAAGTTGATATATATAGGTCAAGATACTGATTCAATTTTATCCTTTAACCATGATTTATATCTTACAAAGTTTGTCATTATTTTGTCAGCTTGTTTTCTCGAATACACTTTACCGCCATAAGATACTTTTGATTTTTCTCCGAGAATTTTTCCTAATCGATTTAATGCTATTTTATCACCTGTTGATAAAAACAAAGTTTGTTCAACTAGATAAATCACTTGCGCATGATCGTCACCTGCACTTTTAACGCTCCCTGCCTTAATGGTGAGTGCATCTGTAAATGCTATAGCCGCATGTACAAATAAGATAGATGCAGATGTCCAAAGTTCAGCCTCATAATTATTCAATGCTCCAGAATATTACTCTTCTGCCGCCTCATAATATTGATGCCATTGTTCCCGATCTACTGTTTTTTTGGATAGCTTTCTTGCCATATTAAATACGTTTACCTGTTAAATGAATATGGTCTTTGTAAATATTCGTTTTTAATGCTTGATATTTCTCATCGCCGTCCCATTGTTTAAGGTTTATTATTATCGGAGAGATAGACAAACCAAACTCGGTCAATATATTTGAAGAAAATTCTCCCATTTTATTCTGAATTAAATCGTCATCTTTTTTACTGCCGATAATAACAAGAATGTCTAAATCACTATTTTTCGTATCCATGTTTTTTGCAACACTTCCATAAATACATGCCCATATGCAGTTCTGGTCAAAAAAGATTTTGCATTTCTTGATAACAGTATTTAAATATTCATTTTCTATCAAGAATATTGGGGTTATCAATGAGTTTGCGAAATAGTTTTTACGATTTAAAATGAATGCTTTCGTTTTACCTGATCCCAAGTTTTCTATTATGTTTAATTGTTCGAGGCGATTTAAAGCAAGCCTACAAGTCCGACTATTTATACTTGCTCTGCGCGCCAATTCCCTCCCGCTAACACCTGCAACGAGTTGGTTTAAAACACGCAAAATTGCAATATGACTAGGAGCACCAAATATTTCTTGCAATGGATATTGTGTATATGAATGTTTCATGGCGGGTAATTTACTACTCATTTGGGTATTTTGCTACCCATCTCTTCATTAAACTGAAAAGTCATAAAGTCGGAAAGTTGAAAGTTTGAAAGTCATAAAGTTGAAAGTTTGAAAGTCGGAAAGTTGGAAAGTGCATTAAATAGACTTTAACCATTCCTTAAAAAATGGATCAGAAAAGTGATAAGACCCACTTACTTTTTCAATAATAGCAAGATAAATCAATCTCTCAATAGCTCTCTGTGTCGTAGACACCGCAGACAAGTTGTATTTCTTTTTATAATTTTCTGTGAAAATATTTTCAGGCTCCACCACTATCGCCAAGAGAACTTTCTGCTGGTTAGGTGTTAGTCCATGATATAACGATGTAAAATAATCTAATTGATTATTTAAAATTTTAGAAACCGCTGTTATTATTGTTTTTGGATTGACCTGACGTTTCTCAAAAGCAGTTTCCCAAACTGCTGATGCCAAATATTGGACATAATGAGGGATATTATCAGCAATATTTACAATCGATTGTGCATCATCTAATTTGATTTTGAATTTTGCCTTATTAAATGGATCAAAAACATACTGGGCCATAATATCATGACTAATTTTTTTTAGTTCCATTATTTTTGCAAACTGGTAGAAGGCCTTATTGGGATGGGTAAACATATTTAGCAACATGTTTGACTGCGACCCCATAAACACATACCCAACATTATCATGATGAATAAGTGAAGCTCTTAATTCTTTCTCAAAACTGTCGCCATTTAATTTTGCAATATCCTGAAATTCGTCAAACACAACAATCCATGGTTTATTTTTCGCCAATTTTTGTGGAAGATCAAAAACTTCCGATATATCAGACACAGATTCAGATGATTGAATACTAATGAGTGGATTTCCATCATCTCCGAAAGTAATCACAGGTTTTATTTTTTTAACAAATTGATTAATCTGCTTTATTGCTTTTTCCCATGGATGCAATGTATTCAATATTTCCTGGTAAAATATTTCTACAAATTTTTCTTTAGAATGGACCCTGAAAAAATCGATATAAATGGTGTTGTATCCTTTTTTCTTGAATTGATTAAGCAATTTTATGATTAATGATGATTTACCATACCGCCGCGGCGAATATAAGACGATGCTTTGCTTTGTTGATAGCCATTGATAAATATCCTTTTGCTCATCTTCCCGATCAATAAAAAAAGGTTCATCCACAATAATGCCATATCTAAATGGGTTTAACATAGGTGAAATGTATTACGCATACCTGCATAACGCAATAGTGCGTATTTGAACTGATGGTTGATGATTATTAGCCTTCGAGAAGGCTGAGTTGAAAGTAGGAAAGTCAAAAGTTGGAAAGTCGAAAGTGGGAAATGAATTTATTTTGATCTTTTTGGAATAAAATCCGATATATTTTTTAAAATCAAAGATTTAGCTTCCGCCATTTTGTCTTTTTCTTCTTTTTCACTATTAGCAGCAAATTCTCTCATAAATGCTAAAACCATTCCTAAACCAATTCCCAATATACCCGCTAAAATAACCATGAGTTTTTTATTAGGCTTAGATCGCTGTAATGGAATTTCTGGTGCATCTAAAATGACAACATAATCAGATTCTTTTACCGCTTCAATTTTGGTGGTTTCTAACTGTTGTTTAAGCGTTGTAAAAACCCCAATTAAAACAGTTACTTCCCTACCAAAACGTTGTTGTTCCAATTGCAGTAAAGGAGAATTATCTATGCGGCGATTATGAGTGGTAAAATCTCGAAGTGCTTCTTCAGCTTCATTTAATTCCTTCTCTATATCCACAATTCGTTCTTCAATAAATTGTTTAGTTTCAGATGTTTTTGCTTTGTTATACACACGTTGATGGGAATCCAATTCTTCAATCAAAGCATGATTAATGCTTGCGGCAAGCTTTGGTTCAGATGCTTCAATATTTAAGGTAAGTATAGCCGTTTTAATATCTTCTGAAATAGAAATCATAGATAAAAAATTATCAACTGCCAATATTTCTAAAGTATCTATACTAAACTCAGGTTCTTCATTTCCGTAAGTTAAAATTTGAAGCAATGATTTTTGTGCGCCGAACTCATGTGTATCAAATTTTCGTTTCAATACGGTACGCGCTAGCGTACGGCTTTTAATAATTTCCGGATATACCCACTTTGGTTCAGATTGACCTGTCGGAATATTAATACCAAATTGTGCAGCTAACCCAGCCGCTTGCGACATCCCCCCGCCACTGGATGAGGACATAATCGTTGCTGTGGATGTATAAATCGGCTTTGCAATAAATAATACGTAAACAATCGTTAAAGCACATAAGATTGTCGGTGTAATAATAATAATCTTTAATTGACGCGCTAGAGTGAGCATAATGTCCGTTAAAGAAATCGTATCTTCTTCAAAATAATACGGTTGTTGGAATTCAGTTGGTGCTTGTTTGGAATCGTTCATATGCTTAAGGGAATACGGAGACCGGAAACCGTAGAATGTTTAAAACAATTTTGGATGATGGATTTATGATGATAGAGTTCGTTCATTTGTTATGCTTTCTTTTCTCAAGATGTTTTTATAATACTGGTCAATAATTTAACAATGGATTCGATCATATTAAATAAAACAGTTCTATTTTAATCTTTACTACCGTTCATTCCTTTTCATCGCTCATCAGGCAATTTTCAATTCTAAATAATAAATTTTCAATCTAGACGTGGCTCCGCCCCGTGACTCACAAAAAAGTCTTAAGTTTAAAGTCGAAAGTGAAAAGTTGTTTAGTTAAATCAATGAGCAAAAGCTCATGGTATCTATTTATATACTTTCAACTTTCTAACTTGCTACTTTCTTCACAGGTTTACCCCAAATAAGTAAAGCATGATCCATATTCAACTGCACCCATAGAGAACGTAATTCTTTTTCAGTCACCACCATAGGTCGAAGCTTACGAGAAAGCTCCTCTCCTGCTCTTTCTGCAATTCTGTCTAATTCAGATATATTAATATCTCCCAATAATACAACATCAATTAACCCTGAATCAATCCCTTGAGCATAATCCCCAACGATGTAAGCTGTCTTTACATCACCCAATTTTTTAATCAGGGACTCAATGACTTGATCAACACCAGATACCTTTTGGATAAGAGACCGGATTTCCCCAAACAAAGCATGCTTGTTATTGGCGTAATATTCGATAGTCCGCCCCACCTTTTCCGATGAAATAAGCTTGGCGTCCGTCAATCGATTTAGCTCGACACGCACCCCATTGGTAGATTCTTTAAACTCCGCAGCTAAACCACGTAAATATCCACGGGTACCTGGGTTTAGAAAGAACTTCGTAAGAAGCTTGACTCTCGTCTTTGATGCTATAAGTGTATCTAACATAATAATTATTTATAGAGTATGAATACTACTCGTTTTAATCATTATTGTCAATAATTTTTTTTGAATTAAAATGATGCTGGTGACATTTCCTGTATTGAGTGGGGGGAATCAACGCTCATTTTCTATGAAAATTCCAAAATTCTCCAGGTCCCGAATCGGCCTGTTTTGCCTAAAGCGCGTGATTCTGGATCGCCAGCTCTAGATAAGAAATACAGATTATACCGAGTACGTTATATTATAAAATATATCTAAAATTATTCTTACAAAATAAATTTTGCTTTTAACAAATAGTTTGTAATTTTCTAGGCTCTAGTCGTCCATTTGAGAATGAATTGAAATGATGATAAGCTTTGTCGCCTAAAATTGATTTTTAGGTAAAAACGGGTAAAAAGATTAAGAGCGTTAGCGCTTTTTGATCCGGTAGCTCAGTTGGTAGAGCAGTGGCCTTTTAAGCCATTGGCCGTGAGTTCGAGTCTCACCCGGATCACACACAAAAAGCCCCTTTTCTCGACGAGAAAGGGGCTTTTTTATTGGCCTTTATTTAGACACTCTCGATATGACAGAAAAAGACACAAATTGATCGATTTATGAAAGCCAAGAACTTTGGAAATCTCTGTTTGACTATATCCTATTTTAAGCATCGACTTAACTATGTATTTTTGTTCTAGCGCGAACTGGCTACCTTTTTTTGATTTACATAGTAAAGTTTTTTATTTATTTTATAAACACCAGTTTTCTGACAGAATGAAATTCACCAGCAGAAATGGTGTAAATATACATTCCCGTAGAAAGCATTTTCCCCATGTCATTGGTGCCATTCCATCGAACAGAATGATACCCTGGATCCATTTCTTTATTTACCAGTGTTTTTATGCGTTGTCCCATAATATTATGTATCTCCATTCTTACCTGAACACGCTCCGAAATATCATAACGAATGTTTGTAACAGGATTAAAGGGATTGGGATAACTTTGATGTAAAGCAAAGGTTTCAGGGATACTTCCTTCATCAATGGATAACATTATTTCAAAACCATTATACTCGTTATCAGGCAGAACCGTAGGTAAATTATAATTTGAATTTGTTAAAATTGCGTAAACAGCCGTATCTTGTGCCTGAACCAATGTTGGCGTATTTAAAGTCCACTCATCACCAATTTCATCCAGACGCCCCTCATAAGCCTGAGCCCCAAGAATCGACGTCAACGCCCAATAAGTATATTCCGTTATCATGCAATCGTAGGTACATGTTTCATCATAATAAGAATACCATGCACCTTCTGGATATTGAGATGGTATTTCTACAAAATATCCTCCACGAGCATCATCCATTGCATTTGCAATTTCTGAGCCATGCGCCTCACCAAAAATATTCGGATATACAATGGCGTATCCTTCATGAGTAATTAAATGAAGCACTTCTTCTAAAGAAGCATCAAAAGCATCATTCGTCGAGTTTGCATTAAAATCAGGATGGGTCTCAAAACCAAATAAATCTTGAAAATGTTCATGGTTTGGAAAATCATAATTGGAGGATTCAGCTTCATTTTCAGTATTGTGCATTATTAATGTAGCGCCAACGCTGATTAGTTGATCAACTACTGCTTGATTGTCAACCACACCATCTTCATCATTATCAAGGTATTGTGCCAAAATTTTCCCTGCATGAATTACTTTATTTTCAGGTGTTTGCTCTGATGCTAAAATTTGAACGCCAAATATATTTATTTGTTTTGGAAAAGGCTCCGCTAATACTATTGTAAAAAATAGCACCATTGAAAATAGAGTTGTTATCACTTTTTTCATTTGATTCTCTTTTGAATTATCAATGATGTTTTTAATGCCTGCTTAAATTATTTAAGCAGGCATTAAAACTAATATATTATTTGAGTAAAATCATTTTCTGATTTTCGCTATAATCACCAGCTTGAATCGTAAACAAATATACACCGGCACTCATGGGTTTTCCTTGGTCATTTACCGCATTCCATTTCACCGCTTTAAATCCTGCCTCTTGTGTTTGATTCACTAATGCCTTTACTTGCCGGCCTAACATATCATAAATAGTGACTTTTACAAATGCTTGTTCAGGTAAATCATAACGGATTGTGGTTTCAGGATTAAATGGATTCGGATAGTTTTGATATAAGGCAAAAGTTTCTGGCATCATTTTATCGCCAATAGATAGCATGGCACTAATATCCCACTTTACTTCCAAATACTCTGGTGAAGCATCTGTCGTATCCGTTCCATCTGTAGATTCTACAGACCACCACCATGTGCTTGTATCCGCTTGTGTCGTGATTTGATCATATACATATTGATAAGACAAATCTAAAGATGTATTCGTGGTTACAGAATCTCCACCAGTCCCTACACCGGGCTGAACCCAAGCAAATGTGTATTCAATTGCGTCTCCATCAACATCGGCTGATGCACTCCATTCAAAATGAGCTAAGCCCGTGCTAATATTATCTTGAGTTATGGATATAACAGCATTTGTCGCACTCAAATCAAAACCACTTGGAGCATCGTTTACAGCATTTACCGTGACCGTAACCGTTGCAGGACTTGAATCAAGATTGCCATCGTTTGCTTTGTATGTAAATGTATCTGTCCCATTCCAATTTTCATTGGGCGAATACGTAAGACTTGGAGCTGTCCCTGATATTGTTCCATTGGATGGAGCATTTACGACACTAAACGTGAGAGCATCATCATTGGCATCCGAACCTGTGAGAATAACAGCAAGGTCTGTATCTTCATCTGTTGTAGCTGAAATATCATCAACCGTAGGAGCTACATTGGTAGTTCCCGATAAATTCATAGTAAGCGCAATTGTGTCTACACCCATATTATGAGTAACGAATAAACTGCCTGTAAATACATTTGCATCCAACCCTACAGCATTAAAACTCACCTGTATAGTTTCTGAAACATTTGCATCCACGACTCCAAGGGAAGGAGATGCGGAAGCCCAACCTTGAGAAGATTCAACCAGAACATTATCAATCGCCCAGCCATACGCCCAGTGACCATCATCATCTGAATGAAATCGAATATGGACAGATTGCCCAACAAAATTTGACAAATCGATTTCAACATTAGACCATGTTGGTCCATTTCCTATTGATTGTAAAACGCTCCAATCTACACCATTTGTTGATATTTCTACCATACCAAGATGCGTGGTGCTAAATTGTTCTGGGGGCAAATAGGAAGCAAATTTTAACGTGGCAGATCCTGCCAAAGTCAAATCTAATACAGGCATCATTAACATATCTACGCTTCCATCGCTACCGCTACCACCAGCATCATCATTTGCATAGGCATAATTTCCATCAAAGTCTGGTGGTGTAAAATAAGTCGTAGATGTTGCACCAAATCCCCAGCCGATTGCATTTGTAGATGAAGACCATCCTGTTGGAATACTTCCACTGCTAAAGTCTTCAAAAAGAATAGTATCACTTTCTAAATCATTAAAGGCAAATCCAATTTGGTAGTTCAATACGGAACCTGCTTCACCTGTATTTGAAATGGTAAATGATTCATTCGCCGTCGTCTCAGGATTCATACTAACCGTAATAGCATCCGTACTAATCGATGCTACCGGTATTTTTTGAAAACCATCGCTAGTAAATAAGCCACGACCATGCGTCGAAGCTGCCACTAAATTATCCGCACGAATTTGAAACATATCGGTTCTTACATTGGCTAAACCAGTGTTTGATGGAAGCCAATTTGGAGAAGCTCCATTAAAATCAATGCTATTCCAAACGCCTAATTCGGTTGCGAGTAAGACTTCATTTCGGTTTGTGGGATTATACACCGCCCATCGAACAGGCATATCCGGTAAATTTCCCTCTTTTTCTGTCCACGAGCTTCCTCCATCCATCGTTTCCCAAACGGAGGAAACGCCATAATTGGAAAAAGTAACCAAAATTTGGTTTTCCGATTCACCCAATTCAATACACGATACATATCCATTCGGGAAGTTATCCCCTGTAATCTCTGTAATATTGGGGCTTGTAGTTGTCGCATCTGTTATTTTAAAAACACGTCCAGCACCAGAACCGACAAATATAGTATTATCTGTAAAATCTGAAGTTCTAAAATGAGAAGCAATGTCGCCTAAATCAATACTAATTTCACTGGCTGTGATATCGCTGCCGTCTTGTGGAATATTTATCGCCCAAATTGAGCTAGCGTTAATCGCCGAATACAAAATATTGGCATCATTATCATAATCACTTGGATTGATAAATCGTCCACTTTGGTTATTCGTTATTCCCCAGAATTCTGCACCAGAATCCGTGCTTAAATAATAATTATTATACACATAGGACGTAATTTGGTAATTTGGATTATTTTGATCAATGAAACAAAAAGCGCCATCTCCACCTGTAACTTCATTCGTTTCAACGACTCCGGTTGCGTTGACAAATTGCTGAGAACCATTATCCTGAGCACCCGCAAGAAAATAACTTTCTCCATCTGTTGGATGCATGGCAACACTATAAAACTGTGTTACATTATATCCGCTATTTCTATGACTAAATGTGGAACCACCATCTTCAGTAACATGAATTCCACCATCATTTCCGTAAACAACATATTCTGCATCACCAGGGCGAAATGTCATTGCATGTTGATCGGCATGAACTTCAGGAAGACTAAAGCCACCATACCAATGAGAAACCATCGCCCAGGTTGAACCACCATCTGTAGTTTTATGAAGGTCAATTCCACCGACATACATAGTTTGAGCATCCGTTGGATGGACAATTGCAATTAAATCATACCAAGATTGTCCACGCGTAAAATGATTATCATCTTCATTTAAAGGCATGGTTAAAGTTGTCCATGAAGCGCCACCATCATCAGAGCGGACAATTGCAATCATATCACTAGCGCCTCCTCCTCCTGCACATAATGCATAAATTTTATTGGCATCAGAAGGTGCAACGGCAATCTCTATTCGTTCAACACCACTTGGAAATCCATTGGAACTTGTATTTAATTGAGTCCAATTTGCGCCACTATCTGTGCTTTTATAAATGCCATCAGAATAAAATATTCCTAATGATGCATAAATTGAGCCATCAGCTCCAATTTCAAGATCCGCACCTTTTGGAGAACTACTCGTTCCAGTCAAAACTTGTGACCAAGAATTTCCCCCATCAGATGATTTATAGATTCCGCCATTTCCTCCCCACCAATATCCGGGGCGAGAAGCCACAAAAACATCTCCACTGCCATCTACCACAATTTTTTGAACAAAGTCAAAGGTATCATCACCAATCGTGCTTGCTAATTGTGCCCAAGTATTCCCGCCATCTTCAGTCTTAAATATTCCAGCTCCCTTAACAGCGCCACCGTTTCCCCAGCCTTCGCCGGTTCCTACATAAAATACTTGTGTGTTTGATGGATCATAAGCGATGGTTGAAATAGCAATATTTACCCAAAAGCCATCTACACTCACCCAACTCGGGGCACTGACTGTAATATCGTCCGTGTACCAAAGACCACCAGAGACACTTCCTGCCCAGAATTTTTTATTTGTAGCATCATTGGGGTCAAACATGATAGCTCTGGATCTACCGCCCACATTACTTGGTCCATGTTCAATCCAACTTGCATCTCTTGATGCTGACATTGTCGCACGAAGTTCTTCCGCATAATCATACGCCTCAAATAAACGCTCTCTCGGAACATCTTTTGTTGCGGGATCCATCGTCATTAAAAAATCATGCTCCCAAGCTAAATCAGGTCTGTCTTTTTTAACCAAACGTTTCTTCCATTCTTTCGGTGTTAAGTTTTCCCGTTGATTAAATGGGTGATTTTTCAAGTATTGTTCAAATTCAATTCGTTCTCTTGTGTTGTTATTTATAGTATCAATATTGACTATAAATAGTAAAATAACTGCTATTATACCGGTGATGATTCCTGCTTTTTTCATTGGATTTTCCTTATCGTTTTTTTTGAATTGAGCACAAAACAAAGTTTTAGCTCATATTATACAATGACATTTTCACCTATCTTATCTAATTCAGCTAATTTTAATAATAAACTATCTTCTAATGATGCACCATGAATCATAGTGATCGCCATGAAGCTAGTCAATATCGTACATTGTTTTAAAATTTTAAACATCGTTATCATTTTGTATCTTTGTTCCAGCGTGAGCTGGTTGCCTATCTGCTGACTGGCAGGCACTTAAGAGTTGAATTCAGGGATTATTAATCGAATCCTAAATTTTTATTAACACCCACATCCACCGCTAGCAGGTTCGTTTTGAAGGTCTCCTTCGATACATGTGGTATCAAATCCCCCTCGTGTATTATAAACCGTGGTTACGCGAAGTTCATTTACAGCCAATACTTTTGATAAATCGTTATAGATGCGTTTTGTTGCTTCTTCTTGAAAAATCCCCACCTGCCTAAAGCTGATGATATAATATTTCAAAGATTTGAGCTCAATACATTTACCGCCACTTGGGAAATATTCAATTTTCAAATAGGCGAAATCAGGTAAGCCGCTAAAAGGACAAACCGCAGAGAATTCTTGTGTTTCTGTCAAAATATATTGTTCCGGACTTTCAAATGGAAATGTTTCCAAAAAATTAGACTTGATGTGACTTTGATCTAAATAATCAAATTGTTTTCCTTCTGCTTTTGCCATTATGACCCCTTATAGATGCAACCTGTTGTGCAGGTTTCTTTTATTTCGATAGAAGCCAAATTGTCTAAGTTTGGCTTTAATGTATCCCAAATCCATTTCGCAATATTTTCACTGGTCGGATTTTCAAGACCTTCAATTTCATTCAAATAATGATGATCCAATTGTTCGTAAATAGGCAAAAAAGCCTTTTTCAAATCGGAAAAGTCAAGCACCCAACCCAGTTTTGAATCCACAGGACCTTCCACGCCAATCCTAACTTTAAAGGAATGACCATGAAGACGCCTGCATTTATGTCCCTCTGGCAGATTGGGAAGCAGGTGAGCTGATTCAAATGTGATATCTTTGTAAATGTGCATAATTATCCTATGGGAGTCCTAAAAATTTATGCATTTGAAGGCTTATTTGCCAATGGGGATGCGCATGGCAATAGGCTACAGTTTTTTCAATGTTTTCGTCTCGGCTTGGTCCATCCATGGGTTGAAGTAAAAAATGCTTAAAATCCAAATTTATAAATTGTGCAGGATCTAGGGAAGCTTGAGGGAAAACGAGTTTGAGCTCATCTCCTGACTTTAGGATAAAGTCTGACTCCATCTTGGGTGAAACACAAATCCAATCAATCCCGTTTGGAGGTATGAGAGTGCCGTTGGTTTCAAGTGCTATGGTGAAATTATATTTATGAAAAACATCAATCAACTTTTGATCTAATTGTAATAAAGGTTCGCCACCTGTGCAAATGACAAAGGGGCGAGCATGGGTCCCTTTGGGCCAAAAACTTAAAATATGTTCTGCCAATAAAATTGCACTTTCAAAAACGCCTCCCCCACCGCCATCCGTGCCATTAAAATCTGTATCGCAAAAATTGCAAATTGCGTTTTCCCTGTCTGCTTCTTGACCATTCCATAAATTGCAACCCGAAAAACGACAAAAAACAGCAGGCCTTCCCGACTGCATGCCTTCACCTTGAATGGAATAAAATATCTCTTTAATATGATAGGACATTGTAATACTTAATATTGGAGCGGATCAATAAAACCCGCTTCCTGAAATCCTTTTAAACGCAATTGGCACGAATCACAATGACCGCAGGCTTGTCCCAACTCTAAAGGATCATAGCAAGAATGCGTCTGTGAATAATCCACGCCTAATGTCATTCCTTTTTGGATAATCTCTGATTTTGTTAAATCAATTAATGGCGTGTGAATCGTAAGTTTTTGAGACTGCTCTACACCGGATTTTGTCGCAAGATTTGCCATATTTTGGAACGCTTCAATATACTCAGGCCTGCAATCGGGATAGCCACTATAATCCATGGCGTTCACTCCTATAAAGATATCACCTGATTTTAAAACTTCCGCCCAAGCCAAAGCAAGCGACAGAAAAATCGTATTCCGAGCTGGCACATAAGTAATCGGAATGTCTTTTGAATCAATATCTACATCTTTTGGCACGTCAATTTGGTCGGTTAGGGCAGAACCACCAAATGATCTTAAATCAATTTGAATCGTTTTATGTTCAGAAACTTTTAAAGTATTTGCCACAGATTGGGCAGATTGGAGTTCATACTTATGACGTTGACCATAATCAAAAGAGAGGGCATAATTGTCGAACCCCTTTTCTTTAGCCATGGCCAAACACGTAGCAGAATCTAATCCACCACTTAATAAAATGACGGCTTTTTTCATTTTACAATATTTTTATCCCCTGCAAATTGAAATAGATAAAATATATTTACACAAACGATAAAGAGATTCACAATAAGAACAGGATATAATTGAAGTTGCCAGCCATAAACAGAAAAAGCTAAAGCACCTACAAGATTGAACCATCTTAAATATTTAATATTGCTCATGGTCAAAGATATTGCAATCGTTACTGATGCAAAATACCCAAGCCATTCTATGTAATTGTTTTCCATAAGTTTTGATTACTTTCCTTAATATCATAAAATAAGTGGCGGCAATTTATGAACCTGAACAACGATTAAAAAGCACGTTAATATTTAAATAATTGAAAATATATTCAAATATTTCACAATTTTTCTTGTGCCGAATCAACAGGTAGCTCTATACTTTGTCAGCCTTTTTTGGCAGAAAATTTTGAATACGAAATTTTTTGAAAAAGGCTGACAGATGAATGATAAGTATAGCCCGCATGGCTATATGAATCGCGAGTTAAGGCTTCAGGTTGGCGTTTGAAGCCTTTTCTTTTTATATGTAGATTCTAACGTTTATTGACAATGGGGGCGATCGGTTTCGACGGGATATGAGAAATGCTAGATTGCATGCGGAGGATGTCAGTTCCCTCCTTAATCATCTGACAAAACACATAAATGCCGATTACGGCTACATGGCTGCAGCTTAACTGATGCAACCCGTCCCGAGCTTGATGCGTCTATGGTTGGGCTCAGGGACGTCACCTACATAGGCTGGCTCCGAAATCTGCCTGTGTTTTTGGAGTAAGATAAAGCAGGCTGGTTCCACTCTATTTTTGTCCTTGGTTGGGCGTGGAATAAGATAAAAATCGAGAGACTAAGCATGTAGATGTCTTTCATCCCTCTATTTCGGACGGGAGTTCAATTCTCCCCGCCTCCACTTCGTTCCGGCGGGTGAACAGAATTCACCTAATGAATTTCGATTAATACACTTCTTTTCTGTGAGCTATTCGGATTACAGTAATAAGTAAAATATTATTTTCTCTTAAGTAAACAAGCCGATAATTCCCAGTTCTTTTTCTGTATCAATAAATGGAGAAAGTATTCAGATCTTTTCTGTTCATTTTTCCCCAGTGTGGGGAAAGTAAATGGAACATTGGAGATTTGATTGGATAAAAATAAAAATTACTTTCGACTAATATCCGTCGGATTAATATTTTAAATTAGCGGTACATTCTATCCAACATTAGAGGAGAATATCATGCATCAATATGAAAATTTTCATATTGTGGATCATCCGTTGATTCAACATAAACTTTCACTCATCCGAGAAAAAACAACGGGTCATAAAATTTTTCGAGAATTGGTGAACGAGGTCGCCACTCTCGTCGCTTTTGAACTCACACGAGATTTCCCTACAAACAGTACCCAAATCAAAACGCCTATGACATCCACCACAGGACAAACTATCGTTGGACAAAATGTAGTTTTGGTTCCTATTCTTAGAGCTGGACTTGGTATGGTGGAAGGACTCATTCAGTTAATCCCTAATGCGCGTGTGGGTTATGTGGGAATGGAAAGAAATGAAAAAACCCATGAGCCAGTAGATTATTACTTCAAAATCCCAAAAGAGCCTGAACATAAAAATTTTATTCTTATCGATCCCATGCTCGCCACAGGAGGGACAGCCATTGCAACAGCGAACAGCTTAAAAAAACGTGGGGCGACTCAAATTAAATTTATGTGCTTGATTGCCGCACCAGAAGGCATGTCTGCGTTCTGTGAAGCCCATCCAGATATTGAGGTTTATACGGCGGCTTTAGATGAAAAGCTCAACGAGAATAAATATATTATTCCTGGTTTGGGTGATGCAGGCGATCGACTCTTTGGGACACTCTAAGAAGCAGTATAATCTCCAATGAAATCTAATCTTCCCAATCCGAATAATTTGGCGTAGAAGGATCACCCATCAAAATATTGAATAAATCACTCTCTAAAGATTCAATAGGTGATTCGATAATACGCCCCAGTTCAACGCTATCCTGATAAAAAATGAATGTGGGGACATGATGGATATTTTTCCCTTTCTCATCCCCTTGTGGGTTCTCTCGATTGCGATCAAGAAAGGAAATAGCCTGCGCTTCATTTGGAAAATTAATTTGATCTAAGATTGTATAAAATCGCGGTACTTCTCGCCGACTATCACCGCACCAAGTCCCCATGAAAATTTCAATCGTAATTCCCTTCATAAAATCAGCTACGACCTTTGACAGCTCTTTATCAAGTTCATAGTTTTCATAATGCGCTTTAAACCACGCTTTGAAAGGCGTTTTTTCCAAATCTGAACGAAATCCACGCCCTACTAAAATGTCATTATCTGTTTTTGAATCCGCTTCAAGTTGCGTTTGAGCAGAGACAATGCTTAAGATTGCGATAAATAATAATTGTTTCATTGATGACTCCATATTCTCTTATTTACTAAGGGCAAATCTACTGCTCCAAAATCTTTCTTGTTAATGCTGTTAAATTCGTATAAACATCATGATGCGTTTTTTCTAATCTCTCTCGACTGGTATGGCCGATGGCCACCAATGCGCAATCTGCACCAATGGCATTCGCGACTTCTAAATCATGGATGGTGTCGCCAATAAATAAGACTTCGTGTGGACCATAATGTAATTCATCCATCCAAGCTTTTCCTATTTCAATTTTTCCATCTGCATAATGATTATTAATACCCAAAATTTTAATAAAATATTCTCTAATTTTGTGATGATGAATTAAATTATCTAAATAATCCTGACGACTTGCAGACAAAATGGATTGGGTCATTCCTAAATCTCTGAAAGTCTTAAGTGTATCCATCGTATCATAATGCAAAGAAGCTTCTTTGGCCCGTTCATTATATCGCTCAATAAATTCAGAACCAGAAATGGTAAATGGCTCCTTCTCAAAATCGAAGCCTAAACGCCTATAATAATCAATCACTGGAAACGTAAAAATATCTAAATAATGCGCCTCCTTTAACGGAGGCATGGCTCGCTTAGCCAAAACTTGATTCATGGCACTCACCGAAAGCCATCGATCATCTAATAAGGTTCCGTTCCAATCCCAAATAATATGTTTATACTTTGCCATTTTTATTCCATGGAAGTTCGGACAAAATCATGGATGTTGGGATAATTATTCTTTGCGTAAATTTGGCACTCTATGGACCACTTTATCCAAGCACTCAAAACGCGTCTTTCCGCCTCACTCCCCGGTGTTCCCGCTCAAATGAAGTTTTGTATTCGCAGCAAAGAAACATTCAATTCTCTTGAGCAAAAATATGATTTAAAACCTGCAGGAACCCTCTTGCTTCTTTTCCCTGTAAATGGATCTATATGCTTTTTTTTAACAAAACGAACGGAAACACTAGAGCATCATAAAGGGCAAATTTCCCTCCCTGGTGGCGTGCAAGAAAAGGGAGAATCCTTGCTAGAGACAGCTTTGCGAGAAACACGAGAAGAAATTGGCATCAATGAAAATATTGAAATTCTAGGACAATTATCACCTTTACCTGTGCCCGTAACTGGCTTTGAAATTCATCCATTTGTTGGCTGGCTCCCTCGTAAACCTCGAACCGTTCTTCAGAAAGAAGAAGTGGATAAAATTTTGATTATACCCGCTGAAGATTTAATGAAAAATGAATTTCAAAAAGTGAAAAAGGATAATCTTCGAGGATTTTCTGTAGATATTCCCTATTTCTACCTCAATCAAGAAATGGTTTGGGGCGCAACATCAATGATTCTTTCCGAATTTAAAACCATCATTTCACCTCTATTCTCAAAGGAAGCATCATTATGAATCTTGGCCATTGGCTCAATTCACTTGACGCTTGGGATCATCTGGTTATTTTCCTCCTATTTGGCTTGGGCTTTTATGCGAGCCGAAAGACTTTCCAGTTTCTAAAAAGGATCTATGAAAAAAATCAAAAAGAAAATCTATTTTCACCCACATTTCGAATTACGCCCCTTCCTTTATTGGGCTTAGCCATTCTTTATACGATTATATTATATCAATTTTTAGGTGATTTTATCAACATCGTATTAGAACAGCTTCGATAATTATCTAAGCTTTTTTTAACCATTTGACAATATCTGTGTCCAATTTATTAACGTTAAATAGGTAATTCTCATGAAATTGATAAAATATATCCTTCCGTTCTTAGTCCTCATTTCTGTTAGTATGGCTGATCATAGAAGATTTAAGTCTCATCGACACAAAAGACATAATAAGCAAGGCCTTACCATGCATTGGCGGTGGAATCATGGATGGCACAATTGTGGAAATAAAAAAAATGTGGTGATTGTAAAAACACAGCAAAACGAAAAAGATAATCAGAGATCCGTCTTAGATATAATCAAAAAAATAGAAAAACTCGCCGAATTAAAAGAAAAAGGGTACATCACTGAAAAGGAATATGAAAAAAAGAAAAAAGAGCTATTGAATCGAATTTAAAATTTCTTTCTCTTTCTTAATTTATCCATTCCTGTCCAAACCATCTTGGGCAATTTTTCCAAAGCGTTAAATTGTCCCGCGCCTTGGAGCCATTCACCTCCATCAATCGTAATCACTTCTCCATTGACATAAGCAGAACCATCGCTCATAAGATAGGCCGCTAAATTTGCCAATTCTTCTTGCTCGCCAAAACGCTTTAGTGGAACTCGGTTCTTCATCTTTTTCTCGATACCAAAACCTGGAGGAGCCAATCGTTTCCATGCCCCTTCCGTTGGGAAAGGACCGGGTGCAATCGCATTAGTTCGAATTCCATATTTTGCCCATTCAACAGCTAAAGATCGAGTCATAGCCAAAACACCTGCTTTTGCTGCCGCCGAAGGAACCACAAATCCAGAGCCAGTCCACGCGTAGGTAGTCACAATATTTAGAAAAACACCGCCATCTTTTTTCATCATTTCTTTTCCAACCGCCAAAGTGCAATTAAATGTGCCTTGAAGCACAATATCTACAACCGTTTTGAAAGCATTTTCTGATAGGTTTTCGGTGGGCGAAATAAAATTTCCTGCGGCGTTATTGAGACAAGCATTTATTTCACCGAAATGATCTACCGTTTTTTTGACCATTGCTTGCACTTGCTCCGGCTCACGAATATCGGTAGAAATAGCCAATACTTTTCCACCTGTTTCAGCTGAAATTGCCTTTGCGCTTTGATCTAAGACATCTTGACGTCGACTGGTAATGACTAGGTTGGCACCCAATTCTGAAAAACGGGTTCCCATGGCAAGCCCTAATCCGGTACCTCCGCCTGTTACAATAATTGTTTTATCTTTGAGTAAATCTTTTTGAAACATGAATCTTCCCTGCCTTTTAGACTTACCTTATTGTTAAGGGCAGATTATTTTCCATCGAAAAGACCTTCAACTTTTTGACCCACTTTTTCCTCAACAGATTTTTGAGCGGAGGCTTTAACCTCTTCCAAACTTTCTGATGCGGATTTTTTGATGGATTCAATCGATTCGGAAACTGATTCTTTTAATCCTGCGGTCGTCTTTGGAATGTCATGGCCAGCCCAAGATAAATATGCAATGTATAGAATAAAAATAGCAGAAACAAACAGGACCAGTTTGATAATTTTCTTAACCACGCCCACCACAATAAAAAGTGCCAATATTACAGCAACAGCCATGTAGGTCGGATTCGATGTGAGAAGATTAATTATAGATTCCATATCGACCTAAATCTAATTCTCTTTTTCTATCATTTCAAGATTTTCGCTCGCTTAGATTTGTCATCAATAAAACTATAAATAATCTGTAATAACAATGGTAAGCGTATAAAAGAAAAAAGGGAACTGATATAATTGCTCCCTTTTGTTTGAGCCGGTGAGTGGAATTGAACCACCGACTTGCTCATTACGAATGAGCTACTCTACCCCTGAGTTACACCGGCATCTATCAAAATTCTTTATTGACTTAGAAGAAATTACGGATTTTTACCCTCATCCAAATACAGATTTATCAAAACTCATTTTCTTTTTTATTGCACAATATGCTATATATTTGCTATAATTAGTATATTATTTTAATATTTGGAGGTTGAACATGTCTGATATTTTGATTAAAAAAGTGCCATCTGCATTACACAATAAAATAAAAAACCGAGCTAAAAAGCATCATCGGAGTATGAATAAGGAGATTATAAACATTTTAGAGACTGTCCTACAAAATGGTGAATACACGTCTGAATTTCCGCCACCACTTTCTGTTTCTGAACCCATTGATGATGCCTTTATAAATCGTGCGAAAAGATCTGGTCGCTCATGATTGTCGTTGATACCAATGTGATTGCATATCTTATTATAAATGGCACATTTACAGAAAGAGCAAAAAAGGTATTTGCAAAAGATCCAAATTGGATTGTTCCGATTTTATGGAGATATGAGCTGATAAACATATTGGCAACTTTGGTTAATACAGAGCGAGCAGAATTGAATACAGTAATCTACCACTTTGAAAGTATTCAAAAAATATTGTCCAAATTTGAAAGAGAAGCAAGTTTTGCAAATGTATTAAGCATTTCTACTCAATATAAAATTAGTGCTTACGATGCTCAATTTGTTGCTTTAGCAATGGAATTAGATTTACCCCTTATTACACAAGATAAACACGTTTTGAAAAAAATTCCTAACCTAGCCCAAAGTATGTCTCAATTCATTTCTTAAGTCTTTTTGTTATGGCTATTTCGTAAAGCCATCTTTTTTTATATTCCATGTAAACAAATGCAGTCTGACAAGCATAATACTTAATAGAAATGGAATTTCTCATTCAAAATATTCTAAATGGAAACCCAGATGGATTCCGCCAAATTATTCAAAAATATGAGAAACAATTGCTAAAAATCGCTTATCATTTTATCCACGATTGGGATGGAGCACAAGATATCACACAAAATACGTTTATATCCCTCTATAAAAATTTATCCAAATTCGACTCCAGCAAAGCATTTGAACCTTGGTTATATCAAATCCATTTCAATCAATGTCGCTCAGATTATCGAAAGAGAAAAATTCGAAATCAAATGATGAAACTATTTGTAGCTGAAAAACCATCATTGGACAGCTATCAGGTAGATTCAGACATCATTCGAAAATGCATTGATGAATGTACTTGGAAATAAAAGACGGCTTTTATTCTAATGGAAATTGAAGGATTCTCATCCAAAGAAGCTTGCGAAAAAATGAATTGCAGTGATGCCACGGCACGCGTTCATTTGAAAAGAGCAAAAACAAATATACAAAATAAGTTAAGGAAATTGGGTTATGACACATAAAAAAAGACTTGAAGATTATTGTGAAAGAGAACAGAAAGCGTCTCCTCCGCCTCATCTCATCCAATCATTAGAAGCTTCTGTTATGGACGCCATTAAGCCGAAAAGCCATTCTATGGTTTGGGCTATGGGTCTTGTGGGAGTCATGAGTGTTTTGCTTGGAATCTTTCTCTTTCCAAAACAGATTGAACCCAAACCTTTTCAAGTGGAATCTGTCATTATGATGGAGAAACACACCGCCATTTGGATTGAACCTATTTCAAAATTAACAAAAGGATAAAACCATGAAAAAAATACGATTATTAATACTTATGCTAATTTTTGCTGTTTCATGTGATAAGAAAGAAGGGAAGGATCAGATTTTCGTACAAGTTCAATTAGCTGTATTTGAAATTAGCGGAAATGGATCTCAATTAGATTTCCCTGTTTTTTCTGGACATATTAGTATGGAAGAAATTGAAAATACGGTAAATACTACGCAAGAGATTCATGAAAAACTGTCTAAAATATATGATTTTAAACATTTTAAATCTTTTGGATTGATGAAATGGAATTCACTATTTATTCCGAATGAATCCATCAATAACGGAGTACCCATCTTTAGTGGTTTATCACCTGATTATGCTGATGAACATTACAATGCAGAGATTCTTTTTTCTTCCATCAATGAATCAACCGGCGAGTTTGCATTACGGATTTCAAGAAAAGATGATGAAAGTTATAGTCAATCAAAATACCAAAAAGTTCGAGTCAAAAGTGGAGAATCCGTTTCCATCGGTTCTCTTTACGACGAGAACAGAAATAAAGGATTATTGTTTGTTTTGTCCATGGAAAGTATAGACATAAAACCAAGTACCACATTTCAGGAGATTGAAAGTTTTTTCAATCATTCAAAAATCGAACAAACAATGCCCGATTTTGTAGAGCGTTTGCTCCAAAAATCAAAAGGAATGAAGGATTGGTCTGTTTCAATGAGCACAGATCCCAATGGAAAGGATTCAATTCTTACCATAAGTGCCACGTTTGATCAAGTTGACAAAATGCCACCTGAAATAAAAGCTGAATATGTAAAAATGCTTGAAAAGAAGATTGCCAAACAAATTGATGTGAGCAAAACAACGGACAGAAATTTTATTGCCATAGGAAAAAGACTCGAACTTCTCGAAGAGATATCATTGATAACAGAAAATCGCATTACAAAAAAAGAAAGGGACATATTAGATCGACTTGATGCCCAATTAAATCTATTAAAAGATAAACCAATTGAAAAAGAAGAGACTCAGAAGGCATACCACGATCTCGCTAAACAATTAAATGATTTTGCAAATAAATACGTTACCACTTCTCAATTAACTGACAATGGGAAAAAATATGTAACCGACTTACGAAGTAAAAGTCATCCCGATGCAAAATCTGTTCCTTATGATGTTCCGCCACAACCCTTGTCTTCTATCTCTCCGAAATACCCAAAAAAAGCAAAAGCTGAAGGAACTGAAGGCATGGTGATTATTCAAGCTTTTGTAGATGAATTTGGAAAAGTAAAAGAAACCATTATATTGAAGGGCGTTCCTAATTCGGGATTAAATCAAGCGGCAGAAAAAGCCATCAAAGCTGTGGATTGGATACCAGCCAAACATAAAGGAAATAACGTAGGCGTTTGGATTAGTCTTCCTATCAATTTCAAATTGAATTAGTGTTCGTGCTCACATTTACTGGGAATTCGAGAACCATCTTCTAATATCGCCCATTTCCAGATTGGCACACGTTTTTTTAATTCGATTATAAACCAAGACATGGCATCAATTCCTTCTTGGCGATGCTTGGAACAAATTACCACATGGAGACTGGTTTCCCCTATGTCAACTTTTCCAATGCGATGTTTACAAAATAAATCATGGATGGGGAATTTTGCGCAAGTGTCTTTAGCCAATTGAATGAGTTCTGCTTCTGCCATTCCTTCATATTGCTCATATTCCAATGCTGTAATTTTTTTACCATGTTCTGTAGCTCTGACTCGACCATTAAATACGAATTCTGCACCATCTTGCTGACGAGAATCGTCATTATTGAAAAATGTGATGGGTCCGTTGACTATTTCTATTTTAATCATATTTTAAGTGCCACAGAGTTCACAGAGAAAAAATGAAATACTAATTTTATATTTTTCACTCTGTTAATCCTGTCCATATTTACCCGCCCTGAACCGGTGGAATGAAGACAACTTCATCCCCGTCCATTAATTCAGTATCATTTGGAATATATTTTTGATTCACAGCCACTCTTAACGAGATGTCATCTAATTTCCCCTTGGCTTTTATCCGAATCATTTTTTCCAATTCAAAAGTGCTGGCTCCAGCTTCTAATTCCATTTCGAGTTCGTCTTTCCCAAAAGCGTATTTGACTTGAGAAAAGCATTTTATTTTTATTTTCATTTGATTAAACCACA